>Ga0068859_100000078_pt1 | contig 91430 bp, 92 predicted proteins | sample KBSSwiS22_FD_66585 | JGI IMG/M metagenome (GOLD analysis project Ga0068859, IMG submission 66585) | Switchgrass rhizosphere microbial communities from Kellogg Biological Station, Michigan, USA - KBS Switchgrass S2-2 | ecosystem: Host-associated > Plants > Roots > Rhizosphere > Soil ...
CCGACGCCTGCCGCCGGAGATCGAGGCCAATGTGCGGGCGCGCTACGGCCTGGACCGGCCGCTCGGCGAGCAATACCTGGCCTACCTCGGCGGCGTGGCCCGCGGCGAGCTTGGGCCGTCGCTGAAATACAAGGACAAGTCCGTCCTGCAGATCCTGCGGGAGAACGCGCCGGTGAGCCTGCGGCTTGGAGGATTGGCCATCCTGCTGGCGGGCATGGCCGGCGTCGGCCTGGGCGTGCTGGCCGCCGCGCGGCAGAACCGCGGCGCCGACCACGCGGTGATGGCGCTGGCTGCGGCGGGCGTCTGCATCCCCACCTTCGTCACCGCGCCGCTGCTGATCCTGGTGCTGGGCTCCAAGCTTGGTTGGCTGCCGAGCGGCGGCTGGAACGGCGGGGCGCCCGCCAACCTGGTGCTTCCCGTGCTGGTGCTGGCCCTGCCGCAGGTGGCGATCATCTCGCGCCTGACGCGGGCCGGCATGATCGAGGTGCTGCGCGCCAACTACATCCGCACGGCGCGCGCTCGAGGCCTGCCCGAGCGGCGGGTGATCCTGGGCCACGCCCTGCGCGCGGCCCTGCTGCCTCTAGTGAGCTATCTGGGGCCGGCGTGCGCGGGGCTGCTCACCGGTTCGCTGGTGGTCGAGCAGATCTTCAACCTGCCGGGCCTGGGCAAGTTCTTCGTCATCAGCGCCCTGCAGCGGGACTACACGGTGGTGATGGGCATGGTGATTCTCTACGCCGGCCTGATCCTGTTGCTGAACCTGCTGGCCGACCTGCTCTACGCCGCCCTGGACCCGCGGGTCAGGCTCTCGTGAGGGGCTTGCCGTTCGGATCGCGCCGGGGGGCGGACGCGATGGAGCGCGTCGCGGCCGGACGCAGCCTGTGGAGCGACGCCTGGCGGCGGCTGAAGGCGAACCGCGCGGCGGTCGTCGGGGCGGCGACCCTGGCGACTCTGGCGCTGGCGGCCGTGGTCGGCCCTCACCTGACGCCCTTCGCCTACGACGAGGTGCGCAAGCCCGAGGTCTGGCTGCCGCCCCTGACGGACGGCCACATCCTGGGGACCGACGCGCTGGGCCGGGACCTGTTGGCGCGGCTGCTCACGGGGCTGCGGGTGTCGCTGGCCATCGGCCTGGTGGCCACGGCCGTCTCGCTGGTCATCGGCGTGGCCTGGGGCGCGACGGCGGGCTTCGTCGGGGGGCGGACGGACGAGCTGATGATGCGCATCGTCGATGTGCTCTATTCGCTGCCCTTCATCTTCTTCGTCATCCTGCTGATGGTGACCTTTGGCTCGAACCTGGTGCTGATGTTCGTGGCGATCGGGGCGGTGGAGTGGCTGACCATGAGCCGCATAGTCCGCGGCCAGACGCTGACCCTGAAGCAGAAGGAGTTCGTCGAGGCGGCCCGAGCGGCCGGCCTGACCGGCGGCCAGATCGTCGCTCGCCACATTGTGCCGAACCTGCTGGGCCCGGTGGCCGTCTACGTCACCCTGACCATACCGGCGGTGATTCTGGCGGAGAGCTTCTTGAGCTTCCTGGGACTCGGCGTGCAGCCGCCGATGGCTTCGCTGGGCGGCCTGATCGCCGACGGCGCCCAGCAGATGGAGCTGGCGCCGTGGCTGCTGATCTTCCCTGGCGTGGCCATGGTGGCCACCCTGATGAGCTTCAACTTCATCGGCGACGGCTTGCGCGACGCCCTGGACCCGAAGGATCGCTGAGGCTGGAGCATTTCCGCCGAAGTGGACACCGGGTCAGCGTAGAAAACGCTCTAAATTCAAAGTGTCTTGAGCGAAATCCGATTCTATCGAAACGGATTTCGCTCTAACGCAGGCGGTCGGGGGCCAGCACCATCGCGCCCTGCTCGCGCAGGCGCGCCTGCGCGGCCTGGTCGATCAGGGCCTCGGCGCGGGGATCGCCGAACACCCAGGCCGCCGCCGCCAGGGTGCGGGCCGAGGTCGTCTCCACGCCGAGCAGCTTCTGAATGGCCTCGACGGGCGAGGCGGACGGGGTCATCCGCCTGAGCCGCGGCGTTCCCGTCAGGCCGGCGAGCTGCTGGGCCTTGGCGACGGCCTCGTAGAAGCCGCCGACCTGGTCGACGAGGCCGAGCTCGCGGGCCTGGGCGCCGGTCCAGACGTGGCCGCGGGCGATCTCCTGGACGCGTGCCGGAGCGAGCTTGCGGCCCTCGGCCACGCGGACGATGAAATTGGCGTAGATCTGGTCCATCCAGCGCGAGAAGGCCGCGCGGTCCTTGGGCGTGAACTCGCGGCCCTGGCCGAAGGCCCCGGCGTAGTCGGCTCCGACTCCGAGCTGGCGCAAGTCTACGCCGAAGCGAGCGAGCGCCGGGCCAAGGGCGAACTTGCCGCCGAAGACGCCGATGGAGCCCGTGAGCGTGGTCGGCTGGGCGACGATGGCGGAGGCTTGGGACGCCACCCAGTAGCCGCCCGAGGCCCCGTAGGTCCCCATGGAGACGACCACCGGCTTCCCGGCGGCGCGCGCTGCACGCACGGCCTCCAGGATCTGTTCGGAGGCGGTGTCGGAGCCCCCAGGCGAGTTCAGGCGGAAGACGATGGCCTTCACGTCCTTGGCCTTGATGGCGTCGTAGAAGGCCTTGGAGAGGTCGTCGGAATAGATGTTGGAGCCGCCGGTGAAGGGGTTGGCCGATCCGTCCTTGCCGGTGACGATGGCGCCCTCGCCCTCGATCACGGCGATGGCCGCCCCATCGCCGGTGTCGCGACGCCGGCCGCGGCCGTAGTCGTCCAGGTCGACGACCTGGGCGCCGTCGCCCGCGCGCTTGAGCAGCGCCTGCTCGGCGGCGCGGACATGGCCGACCTTGTCCGCCAGCCGGAGCTTGACAGCCTCCTCGGCCAGGTACGGACCGGCTTCGAGCGTGCGGCGGAGCTCGGCGGGGCTCTGGCGGCGGTCGGCGGCGGCGGCGGCGATCTCGCTGGCGTAGATCGAGCCCATCCAGGAGAGCTCAGCCTGGCGGTGAGCCGGCGTGTAATCGTCGTAGAGGTAGCCGTTGACCGCGTTCTTGTACTCGTAGCGCTGCTCGAAATCGGCCTTCACGCCGTACTTGTCGAAGAAGCGCTTGAGGAAGACGTCCTCCTTGGCGAGGCCGGTGACCTGGAAGGAGGCGGCGGGCTGCAGCCAAAGCTCGTCGGCGGCGGCGCCCAGCATGTAGGTCGCCGAGATGATCCCGGAGGGATAGAGGCCCTGGCTGTGGGCGTAGACCGGCTTGCCGGCGCCGCGCAGGCGCAGGATCGCCAGGCGCAGCTCGTCGGCCGCGGCGGGATCAAGACCGGACTCCGGAAGGCGGACCAGCAGGCCGCGAACGCGATCGTCCTTCTCGGCTCGGCGAAGGGTCTCGATAATCCCCATGACGGAATTGCCGCGATGGCCAAGGCCGGACAGCGGATTGGCGGGCGACTGGTCGGTGAGCGGATCGCGCAGGTCGAGTTCGAGCACCGCGCGCGCCGGCGTCGGCTCAGGACCCGTGGCGCTGACGGCGATCGCGACAAGCACCATGGGCACGCCGATGAGGAAGATCATCAAGCCCGCGAAGACCCCGGCGGCGGTAATCAGGAACTGCTTCATCTGGCGACCGTAGAGCCGCCTGCCGGGCGGCCATAGGGCGCTGTCGCATACATTCGGTCGCGCGGATAGATGGCGGCGCGCACGCGACGGCATGAGCCCTTGGGACGGGGCTCCGGCGGCGGTAGAAGCCGGAAAGCACAAGGAGGCGGCGTGCCGCGCGCAGACCCGACGACCAAGCCCGCGACGGCCAAGCTCGCCCAGGACGCGAGCCGGCTGACGGCCGACCTGGCGGCGGTGCGGCCATGGATCTACTGGTCCGATCTGCTGCTGAGCGTCGCGGCCCTGATGGGGGGCCTGGTCGCGGCCGTGCAGAGCCATGGCATGCTGCGCATCGGCGGCGCGGCGCTGGCGGTGCTGGCGCTGTACCGCGCGTTGAGCTTCATCCACGAGCTCACCCACCTGCGGACCGGCGAGGCGCCGGGTTTCGGGTTCGCCTGGAACGCGCTGGTGGGGGTGCCTTTCCTGGCGCCTTCACTGCTCTACGAGGGCGTCCACAACCTGCATCATGGCCCACCCCGCTATGGGACGGCGCAGGATCCGGAATACCTGCCGCTGGCGCGCCGTTCGCCCTGGGCGAGCGCGGCCTTCGTGGCCATCTCCGCGCTGGGGCCTGTGGGCGCGCTGATTCGGTTCGGCGCGCTGGCGCCGCTTTCCTTCGTCGTCCCCCGGCTGCGCTCAGCCGTAGCGGCGCGGTTCAGCGCCATGTGCGTCAACCCGGCCTTCCGCCGTGAGGATCTGGCTCGCGCCCAAAGCCCCGCCTGGCTGGCGCAGGAGATCGCCGCCTGGCTATGGAGCTGGACGCTCGTGGCGCTGGCGATACAGGGCGGCCTCGCCGCCCGCTATGTGGCGGCCGGTTTTGCGGCGATGACCGCGGCGACGGTGCTGAACCAGGTGCGAACCCTGGTCGCCCACGCCTGGACGAACGACGGACGCATCTTGAGCGTGACCGAGCAGTACCTGGACTCGGTGAACGTGCCGCCGCCGGGCTGGCTGCCCCTGCTGTGGGCGCCGGTGGGGCTCCGCTACCACGCGCTGCATCATCTCTTGCCGAAGATCCCCTACCATAACCTGGCCGAGGCCCATCGGCGGCTGGCCGCCGCCTTGCCAGCCGATTCGCCCTACCATCGGGCGCACCACCGGGGCTTCCTTCCGGCGCTGCGGACTCTGCTTTCGCGGGCGGCGGCGGCAAGCTGAGGACCCGCCCGTGGCGACGCCTGCGTCAGCGCTCCACATGGGGGCGCCGGATTTCTGACTTGATAAACCGACCGAGGCTCGTTGAAAGAGGGACCGTGAACGTCACTCCCACCGCCCCGGACCGCGTCGTACGGCATGCGGATTTCGCCACGCTGACCGCGGCGCTGGACTACGCCGCGGGCGGCGAGACCGGCCTCAACTTCCACGACCTGCGCGGCAAGCTGGCGAGGGCCATGCCCTATGCCGAACTGCGGCGGACGGCGCTCGAGCTGGGCGCGCGGCTTCTGGCGGCGGGGTTGGAGCCGGGGGATCGGGTGGGGCTGATCGCCGACACCACGCCCGAGTTCGTCGAGTGCTTCTTCGCCTGCCAGTACGCGGGCCTGGTGGCGGTGCCGATGCCGCTGCCCGCGCCGCTCGGCGGGCGGCCGGCCTATGTGGAGCACATCGGGCGTATGCTCACCGCGGCGGCGGCGGCGGCGGCGGTGACGCCGCCCGGCGGTTTCGAGACCTGGGTCGCGGAGGCGGCGGCCGCCGGTGGAATCCGCACCCTGACCGTCGAGGATTTGCCGCCGGCGGGCGCCACGGCCCTGCCGCAGATCACCCGAGAGGCCACCTCCTACCTGCAATTCTCGTCGGGCAGCACGCGCAATCCGGCTGGCGTGGTGGTCACCCACGCCGCCCTGATGGCCAACGGACAGGGGATCACCCGCGACGGGCTGCAGGTCCGGCCCGAGGATCGGGCGGTCTCGTGGCTGCCGCTCTACCACGACATGGGGCTGATCGGCTTCCTGTTGGGGCCGGTGATGAGCCAGATGTCCGCCGACCTGCTGCCCACCGCCGCCTTCGTGCGCCGGCCGCTGCTGTGGCTGGAGATCATGGCGCGCAACGGGGGAACTGTCTCCTACAGCCCGACCTTCGGCTACGAGCTGTGCGCGCGCCGCGCGGACGCCGCCGCCGAGCTGCCCGACCTCTCGCGCTGGCGGGTGGCGGGCGTGGGCGGGGATATGGTGCGGCCGGCTCCGCTGACGGCGTTCGCCCAGAGGTTCGCCGAAGTCGGCTTCGACTCCCGCGCCTTCGTCGCCAGCTACGGCATGGCAGAGGCGACGCTTGCGCTGACCTTCGCGCCGTTGGACCGGGGGCTCGTCGCCGAGGTGACCGACGTCGACCTGATGGAGCAGGAGGGGCTGGCGGCCGAGCCGAGGGGCGGGCGCATCCGCAGCTTCGTCCGATGCGGCCCGATCCTGCCAGGTCACGAGCTGCAGGTCCGCGACGAGGCGGGCCGGCCGCTGCCCGAGCGGCGCGTGGGACGGATCTTCGTGCGCGGACCGAGCCTGATGCAGGAGTATTTCCGCCAGCCGCAGGCGACGGCGGCGGTGCTCTCCGCCGAGGGGTGGCTGGATACGGGGGACCTGGGCTTCCTGGCCGACGGCGAAATCACGCCCACGGGACGATCCAAGGACCTGATCCTGCTGAACGGCCGCAACGTCTGGCCGCAGGATCTGGAATGGACGGCCGAGGCCGGCGTCGAAGGCCTCCGCAGCGGCGACGTCGCGGCCTTCTCCTCCGCCGACGAGGAGCAGGTTGTGCTGCTGGTCCAGTGCCGCAGCAGCGACGGGGCTGTCCGTCAGCGAATCGCCGAGGAGGTCGCGGCTCTCATGCGCGCTCGGCACGGAGTCGATCCGCAGGTGCGGCTGGTGGGGCCCCACGCCCTGCCGCAGACCTCGTCCGGCAAGCTGAGCCGCTCAAAGGCGCGGGCCCTCTACGAAAGCGGAGCCTTCGACCTCGTGGAGTCCTAGCGTGGCGGGGGTGTGCGCCGTCACCGGGGCGACTGGCTTCCTGGGGCGAAACCTTGTGCGGGTCCTGGCCGCCGAGGGCTGGCGCGTACGCGCCCTGGCGCGCCGCGATCCGGTAGCGGCGTTCGGCGAGGCGCAGGCCGAGGTGACGATCGGCGGGCTGGACCGCGCCGCCCTCGCTAAGCTTTGCCGCGGAGCCGAGGTGCTGGTGCACGTGGCGGGACTGGTGAAGGCTCCGAACCGGCGGGCGTTCGACGCCGTCAACGTCGAGGGTGCCCGGCTCGCCGCCGAGGCGGCGCGGGCGGCCGGCGCCCGGATGGTCCTGGTCTCCAGCCTGGCGGCGCGGGAGCCGCAGCTGTCCGACTACGCCGCCAGCAAGCGCGCGGGCGAGACCGCCGCCGCGGCGGTGCTGGGAGATAAGCTGAGCGTGGTGCGGCCGCCGGCCATCTACGGGCCGGGAGACCGCGAGACCCTGACGATCTTCCGATTCGCCGCCCGCAGCCCGCTGTTGCCGGTGTTCGATCCGCGCGCGCGAATCGCCCTGATCCACGTGGAGGACGCCGCCCGCCAGATCGCGGCCGCGGCCGCCTTCGCCCCCGCGAAGCCTTGCGTGGCGCTGTCCGATGCGTGTCCTGAAGGCTACAGCTGGCGCGAAATCGTGCAGGCCGCTGCCTGCGCCGTAGGCAGTCGGGCGCGAGCGATGCGAACGCCCGCCGGGGTGCTCGCGCTGGCCGGATTAGTCGGTTCCTTGTCTCAGAAGTTCGGCGCGCGGCCCATTCTCACCTTGGGAAAGTCGCGAGAATTGCGCTGGCCGGACTGGGCGTTGGGGGGCGAGGAACGCTGGGAATCGGCGCCGCCAGCGAAATTCACCTTGAATGAGGGATTTGGCCACACTGTCGGTTGGTGGCGTGCGAGCCGAGTAATGTTATGAAGGTTTTGTCGCAGATTCCCAACAGAAGTGTGGCATTACCGGATAGCAATGATTAGCTGTGACGAGGGGGACGCGGGCTTGGGGGCTTATCATGGCCGAACTCGTCGTTGATCTGACCGTGCGCGAGATCGGGCGCGCGGCCGAAGCGGTGCTCGGGCAATCCGTCTCCGTCTCCGAAGGCACGGATATTGCTCGGGATCTCTCTGTGGATTCGCTCGCCCTGATGAACATCGTGATGGAGCTCGAGGACAAGTTCGACCTGTCGATCCCCCTCGACCGCATGGCGGATGTGCAGACGGTGGGGGATCTCGCCCGCCTCATAGATGACTTGCGTGTAAAGGTCTGAGCCTTGAGCCTGTTGCAGAAACACTTGGCCCAAACGCAGGCCTATTCCGGCATCCGCGAGATTGGCGCGGACCCGTTCGCGGTCCGATTCAGCGCGGTGCTGTCCCCGACCGAGGCGGAACTCGACGGCCGTCGAGTGATCCTGCTCGGCACGAACAACTATCTCGGGTTGACGTTCGACGCCGATTGCGTGGAGGCGTCGATCGACGCAGTGCGGCGCTGGGGCACCGGGACCACGGGTTCCCGGATCGCCAACGGCAGCTTCGGCTCGCACGTGGCGATGGAGAAGGCGCTGGCCCGCTTCTACGGCCGCAGCCACGCCATGGTCTTTACGACCGGCTACCAGGCGAACCTGGGTGTGCTGTCGGCCCTGGCCGGCCGAGGCGACCACCTGATCCTGGACGCGGACAGCCACGCCTCGATCTACGACGGCGCGCGGCTGGGCCACGCCGAGGTGATCCGCTTCCGTCACAACGACACGGACGACCTCTACAAGCGCCTGCGCCGGCTGCAGGACGTGCCTGGCGACAAGCTGATCGTCGTCGAAGGCATCTATTCGATGATGGGCGACGCGGCGCCGCTCAAGGAGATCGTCGACGTCAAGCGCCAGACCGGCGCCTACCTGCTGGTGGATGAAGCCCACTCGATGGGCGTGCTCGGCGAGCGCGGCCGGGGCTTGGCCGAGGAGGCCGGCGTCGAGGCCGACGTGGACTTCATCGTCGGCACCTTTTCGAAAAGCCTGGGGGCCATCGGCGGCTTCTGCGTCTCCGACGCCGACGATTTCGACATCCTGCGGGTGGTCAGCCGGCCCTACATGTTCACCGCCTCCCTGCCGCCCGGCGTGGTGGCCTCCACCCTCAAGGCGCTGGAACTGGCGGAAAACGACCGGACGCTGCGGCCGCGCCTGCAGGCGAACGCCGAGCGGCTCTACGACGGGCTGAACGCCCTCGGTTTCGTGACCGGCCCTCGCGCCAGCCCCATCGTGGCGGTGGTGATGCCGGACATGACCACGGCGCTCGGCATGTGGAACGCCCTGCTGGAAGGCGGGGTCTACCTGAACCTGGCGCTGCCGCCGGCGACGCCCAACAACCGCCCGCTGCTGCGCACCAGCGTCAGCGCCGCGCACACGCCTAAGCAGATCGACCAGGTGCTGGCGGTGTTCGAGTGGGTCGGGCGCGAAGCCGGCGTGCTGCCGCGTCGCAGTCAGCGCGCCTCCGGCTGACGCCCTCGCCGGCGCGCACGCCAAAGCCTCAGTAGGACTCCCGGCGCCGCCAGGATCGGGTGGCGCTCGCGGAACCGGGTGACCGGCACCGAGACGCCGGTGTGCCGCTCGATCTTCCAGGCGGCGTAGCGCGCCGCGCCGTCGAAGGTGAAGGCGGCCTTCACCAGCCTCGCCACATTGAGCGGCTTGCCGGCGCGCTGTCGGCGCCGCCAGGCGCGCCTGAGCTTCTTGCGCAGGGCAGGCTCCAGCGCCGGGGCCAAGCCGCCCGACGAAGACCGGCGGAAGGCGACGCCGGCGCTCTCCCAGGCCAAAGGCAGGAGGGCGGCGTAGCGTTCGCGGTGGAAGCCGACGATCTCGCGCTCACGCCCGGGCTTCTCCACTCGCAACTCGGCGGCGTAGGTGCGCCGGAAGAGGCGGGTCCAATAATCCTCGGCCAGGCCTTGCTCCGGCCCGAGCACCGCCGCGTAGCGGGCGGCGGTCTCGGCGGCTGACGCGACCGCGGCGACCACGGCCTCCTGCACCTTGGGCGCGCGGGCGAAGACCAGGCCCGCGGGCTGGACGAAGCGGGCCCAGATGGTGGTGTCCAAAGCCTGCCCGGAGGCGGCGCGGCGGAAGGCGGCCAGGGACAGGACGGCGATCTTGGCGCGCAGCTCGGCGCCGTCGACCTCGATCTGGCGGTAGCCGACGCGCGGCCACAGGAGCCGCTCCAGCAGACCGCCGGGCGGGCGGGCGGTCAGGACGTAGAAGTCGAGAACGCCGGAAAGGTCGCCGGTGCGCAGGATGGAGCCGTAGAACAGCACGGCCTCCGCCTCCATTTCGCGCGCGAGCGCCTGGCCGAACGTCCGCACCGCGGGGGGGAGCGGCTGGCCAAGCTCGGCGGCGATGAAATCGCGCAAAGCCGGCGTCATGGCTTGACGAACCCGAGCTCGGCGCCGCGGGCGACCCGCAGCTCGCCGCCGGAATAGGTCTCGCCATCGAGGACGAAACGGTCGTCGAGACCAAGGTCGAAGGCCGACGTCACCTGGCGTTGGTAGCCGGCGGCCTCCAGCCAGGGCGGGAACCGGCCGCTGAGAATTGGAGGAAGGGCGCGGGCCAGCTGCCGCGGCGGCGCCGTGACGGTGAGGAGGCGCAGCTCGGCCGAAGGCTCGCCAAGCGGCTTCAGGCCCATCGGCAGTCGCTTCAGGGTCGAGGCGAAAAGCAGGAAGACCGGCTCGTGGCCCCGTTCGGGCTCGGCCAGCCGCATTAGGGAGCCGCGACGCCAGGGGCTGCGCGGGCCGCCGGCCAAGGCGCCGAGCGCTGCGCCGCCCAAGGTCAGGGCGACGGCGAGGTTATTAAAGAGCCCAAGGTGGTGCGCACGCTGGGCCAGCTCGGTCGCCCGGACATAGGCGCCGGCGCCCAAGATGAAACCGCGAACGAAGGGGGCGGCAGCGCCCTGGCGGGTGATCTCCAGCGGCGCGCGCTGGGTGAAGCGGCCGTCTTCGGCCGCGGCGATGGCCTGCTCCAGGCTCCAATCCATGGGCGCGCCCAGGTCGAGGGCGAGCGCGTTGGTCTTGCCCGAGGGCAGGACCGCGAACCGCGGCAGGCGGTCTCCGAAGTGGGAGGGCGCGCGGGTCATCACCTCCCGCACCGTGCCATCACCGCCGTCGATGACCAGCAGGTCCAGGCCCTTGGCCGCGAAGGCGGCGAGCGCCCCGTCGAGCGCGTCGGGAGAGCGGGTGGCGGCGGTCAGCACGCCGGGCGGATCGGCGCGACGCGCGCCGGCCTCGCGGTTGCGCCGGCTCGTGGGGTTATGGATGACCCCGGCGCGGATCACCGCGCCAGCCAGGAGGTCACCCGCTCGCGAGGCGTCGCCCAGGCCTGACCGAGCTGGGCGAGGTGCACGAGGAAAGAGAGGGCCGTCCAGGCCGTGACCGCGGCGAAGCCGAGGTCCGGCCGGCCGGCGAGAACCGCGACGGTGAGCAGGATCAGGTTGGGGTTCCGGCGGGCGGTGATCTCGCGGAACGCGCTGTCGATGGGCCGCCAGGCATGCATGTGGATGCCGAAGCGCTGGATGAACAGGCCCTCCAGCACGCGCTGGGCCACGTAGCCGACAAGCACCACCGCCAGCATGGCGTCGGCCCACGGCAGCGGATGGGGACCTTGCTGGACGCCGACCCACCAAGCCCACCACCAGAAGGGCGGGTGGATGAGGTCGACGCCGTGATCCATGACATCCCCGAGCTTGGAGGAGGTCAGGGTGACCCGTGCGAGCTTGCCGTCGACCGTATCGAGGAAGGTCATCACCCAGCCCAGCGCCAGGCCCCAGCCGAACTGGCCGGTCCAGAACAGGAAGGTGGCGGCGATGGCCAACAGCAAGCCTGCGAGGGTGACCTGATTGGGCGTGATGCGGGCCAGGGCGCACCAGCGGGTGACGATGCGCGCCGGGAGGGGCCAGAGCCGCTTGGTGACGATGTCGGTAACGCCCTTGTAGGAGCCCTGGAACAGGCGGGCCTCGACAGCGCGAACGGTGTCGGGACGCAGCGGCTCCAGCACGGGCGCTTCGCGCTTGCGCAAGGTCTCGTTGTAGGCGAGCGCGGCGGGGTCGAGCCGCTCCAGCGTCGCCAGGCCCGGCGCGGAGACGTCGCCGGCCGCAAGCGCGGCGGCGGCCTCCTCAAATCCGTCGGACGGCACGTGGGCCGCCACGGGGGCGCCGTCCGGCGACACCAGCAGGGTGAGGGGCCGCGCGGCCAGGGCGGCGATCAGGCTCTGGTCGCAGACCCAATCGGCCCGGGCGATCACCACGCCGGCGCCGGACTGCGGCTCCTCCTTCAGGCCGAGCCTGCGGAAGATGCGGCTCAGGCGCTCGGCGCCCGTCATCCCCCACACGCGCGCGTCGCCGGCCGCCAGGCTGGCAGCCCATGCGGCGCGCTGAAGCGTGAGTTTCCCGGACAGATCCAAGGCGGCGGCCCCTTATCCAATGGCCCGCGAGTTGATACCCAGCTTTGCGCCCCCAAGGCCAGAGACCAAGCCGTGCCCCCTTTTCGCCTCGCCCACCTTTCGGACCCGCACCTGCCGCCGCCCGCGGGAAGCGAAGGCGGTCTGGAGCCGAAGCGGCTGCTGAGTCGGTTCGCCTGGCGGCGCAAGCGGCGGCGTCATGATCCGGCGATCCTGGCGGCGATCGTGGCCGACGTCCAAGCCGCCAGGCCCGACCATGTGGCGATTACCGGCGACCTGACCAACTTCTCCACCGCGGCGGAGCTGGCGGCGGCGCGCCGCTGGCTGGAGGCGCTGGGGCCGGCGGATAGGGTCACCGTAAGTCCGGGCAACCACGACGCCCTGGTGGGCGCGCCTGACAATGACCGCTTCGCCGCCTGGGAGCCATGGCTGGGCGACGAGGGCGGCGTGGCCTTCCCCAAGATACGGCGGCGAGGGCCCGTGGCGCTGATCAACCTCTGCTCAGCCACCCCCACCGCCTTCCATCTGGCGCAGGGGGCGCTCGGGCGGGAGCAACTGGAGCCGCTGGGCGGCCTGTTGCGCGCAGCCCGAGAGGCGGGCCTGTTCCGCGTGCTCCTGATCCACCATCCTCCTGGGCCCGGCGTCGTTTCCGCCCGCAAATCGCTGCGCGCGCCGGAGCGGTTGCTGGCGATCCTGGAGGAGGCCGGCGTGGAGCTGGTGCTGCACGGCCACGCCCATGAGGCGACGGTGGCGACGGTCCAGGGACCGCGTGGCGCGATCCCGGTGCTGGGCGTTCCTCCTGCTTCCGGCGCTGGCGGCCATGGCGAACGCGCGCGCTGGCACGAGATCGCGGTGGCGGGCGGAGCCGGCGCGTGGGACGTGCAGGTGACCGCGCGCGGCCTCGACGCGGAGGGCCAGGCGGGCGAGCTGGGACGTTACCGACTGGCGTCCTGAGGCCGGCCTTCCTATGGTCGCGGGCGCAAAAGCCCATCGAACGGCCCGATGACCAATCCTACAGCCCGGAAGTTCGGCTATCCGCAAAGCCTGGTCGCCGAGACGGCGAGCTGGCTGGTGCTCGCGAGGCCCGCGCAGCCGACCCTCGGCGCGCTGGTGCTTGTGTGCAAGGAGCCGGCGGAAGCCTTTTCGCAGATCAGTCCCGCCGCCTTCGCGGACCTTGGCGAAGCGGTTCGCGGCGTCGAGCGCGTGCTGGGGGAGGCTGTCGCCTATCAGAAGATCAATTATCTGATGCTGATGATGGTGGACCCCGACGTGCACTTCCACGTCCTGCCGCGCTACGAGGGCTCGCGCGAGTTCGAGGGCTTGAGCTTTCCGGACAACGGGTGGCCGGGCCAGCCCCAGTTGTCGCCGGCTGTGGACCTGCCGCCGCCGGCGCTGTACGCGCTAGCCCAACGGCTCGCGTCACTGTGGACGACGGGCCGGTGAACAGACGGCGCGAAGCTTGAAGCTTTTCGACAAATACATCCTGCGCCTGACCCTTTGGCCGCTGCTGGGCGCGCTGGGCGTGACCTTGGTGGCGCTGCTGCTGGAACGCGTGCTGCGGCTCCTGCAGATGCTTTCGGAGAGCAGCAACCGCTTCGGGTTCGTCGCCGAATTGGCCGCCAACCTGGTGCCGCACTACCTAGGCCTGACCCTGCCGGCGGCGTTCTGCATCGCCCTCTTCGTGGTGGTCGCGCGGCTCAACGAAGGGTCGGAGATCGACGCCCTGCTGGCGAGCGGCGTCTCGCTGAGCCGCATCGTCGCGCCCTATGTGGGCCTGGCCGCGGTGCTGATGGCGATCAGCCTGCTGCTGTTCGGCTTCCTGCAGCCCTACAGCCGCTACGCCTATCGCGCGGTCTTGCACACCGCCCAGACGGCGGGCTGGAGCGGGTTGGCCGAGCCGCAGACTTTCTTCGCCCCCGACGAGAACCTGACCATGACCGCCGACGTGGTGGACCCTTCGGGCGAGCAACTCGGCCGCGTGTTCATCCGCAAGGTGTTGAAGGACGGCCGCGAAGAGATCACCACCGCCGACAGCGGCCGGCTGACGCGCAATCCAGACGGACGGCAGGTGACGCTGGAACTGCATGACGGCCAGCAGTTCTCGACCAGCGCCGGGGGGGCGCCGCGGGTGCTGAGCTTCAAGAGCTTCAGCATCGCGATGCCGCTTTCAAGCGCGGAGAAGCTGCTGCGGGGCCGGGGGCTGGACGCGCGTGAACTGACGCTGCACGAACTCGTCCGCCAGTCCGCCCTGGCCGTTCCGGAGATGCCGCGCCAAACGCTGCTGGCGGAGCTTTACACGAGGCTTGCGCGCTCCTTCGCCCTGCTGCTGTTGCCGTTCCTGGCGGTGCCTTTGGGACTTGCGGCCAAGCGGGGCGGCCGGGCGCCCGGCGTCATCATCGCCGGGCTTGTGCTGATCGCCTTCCAGCACCTGCTGCAGCTTGGTCAGAGCCTGGCGACGAGCGGCCGCGCGGCCGCCCTGCCGGCGGTGGGAACGCCGTTCGCCGTCTTCGCCCTGATCTGCATCGTCACGTTCGTGAGCAGCCGAAAGCGGCCCGGCGAGACGCCGGTCAGCATCCTGTCCGAGCGGATCGGCGAGGCCCTGTCACGGCTCAATCCGCGGCGCGAGTCCAAATCCGGAGCCGAGGCGTGATCCTGCGGCGGCGCCTGCTGGAGGTCACCGGGGGTCGGGTGCTGGCCGCGCTCGCGGTGTTGGTGGCGATCCTGCAGATCCTCGACCTGTTGGAGGTGAGCACCGAGATCCTGCAGCGCAAGCTGGGGATTGGAGGGGTGATCCACTACACCCTGCTGCGCACGCCCATGCTGGTCGAGCAGGTCGCGCCGCTGGCCATGCTGGCGGGATGCCTGTTCGCCTTCACCCAGCTGGCGCGGGAGAACGCGGTGGTGGCGCTTCGCGCCGCCGGGGTCTCGACCTATCAGCTCCTGGGGACGATGGCGCCAGCGGCCCTGGCGGTGGCGGCGCTCCACCTGACCTGCGCCCAATGGCTCTCGCCGCACGCCGAACAGACGCTCGACACGTGGTGGTCGGCGACCGCGCCGCGCTCTGCGCAGCCGGCCCAGGTGAAGACGAAGAGCTTCCGCGTCGGCTCGGACATCGTGGTCGCGAGCGAGGCCGACGCGTCGGGGCGGCGGTTGTCGGATATCACCATCTACCAGCGCGATCGCCAAGGACGGCTGGTGCAGAGGGTCCGGGCGCCCCAGGCGGCCTACCGCGACGGTGCGTGGCGCCTCGGTTCGGCGAGTTTCGACAGGCTGGGCCCGCGGCTCGTGGAGCAGGGCCGCACCGCCGACATGACCTGGCGGCCCGGCCCCTATCCGCAGGACGTGCGCGCGATCTTCACAAGCGCCGAGAACCTGGCGCCGCGGTCGGCGCAGCGCGCCTTGGCCGGCGGGGTTTCCGCCCGCCCGCCCGCCTACTACAGCACCGCCTTGCAGCGCGGCTGGTCGGCGCCGGTGGCCGCAATGGTGATGCTGCTCCTGGCGGGGCCGGCGCTGCTGATAAATTTCCGCTCCGGCGGCGCCTCGACCATCGTCGGTTGCCTGGCCGCGGGGCTGGTGTTCCTGGTGGTGGACGGCGTCTTCACGGCGCTCGGCGAGGGCGGGAACATACCGGCGGTGCTGGCCGCCTGGGCGGCGCCCGCCATCTTCGCCGCGCTTGGCGCCACGGCGCTGCTGCACCGGGAGGGCTGATGCCGAAGGTCATTCCCGTTTCCACCGCGGCGGAGCTGGGCCGGTTCGTGCGGCTGCCCATGCGGCTGATGGCGAACGATCCGAACTATGTCGCGCCGCTGATCATGGAGCGGATGGACGCCCTTAGGCCCAAGACCAATCCCTTCTTCGCCCATGCCGAGGCGCAGCTCTTCCTGGCGACGCGCAACGGCCGCGACGTGGGCCGCATCAGCGCTCAGATCGACCATCTGGCCCCGGCCGACGGCGGGCCGCCGATCGGGCACTTCGGGATGATCGCGGCGGAAGACGACGCCGAGGTGTTCGCCGCGCTCTTCGCCGCCGCAGAGGACTGGCTGCGGGCGCGGGGCCGCCTGCGGGCGCGGGGGCCGTTCAACCTGTCGGTGAACGAGGAGGTCGGGCTGCTGGTCGACGGCTTCGATACGCCGCCGATGGTCATGATGGGCCACGATCCGCCGTTCGCCGGCCCGCAGGTGGAGGCGCAGGGCTACCGGAAGGTCAAAGACATCTTCGCCTACCATATGACCGTGACCAACGACCTCCCGGAGCGGGTGCTGAAGCTGGTCCGGCGGGGCCCGCCGCAGGGCGTGCGGCTGAGGATGCTGGACATGAAGCGCTACGACGAGGAGGTCCGGGCGCTGACCGACATCCTCAACGACGCGTGGTCGGGCAACTGGGGGTTCACGCCCACCACCGAAGCCGAGACGGCGCAGCTGGCCAAGGCGCTGAAGATGGTGGTGGACCGGCGGCTGACCTGGTTCGCCGAGATCGACGGCGAGACGGCGGGCTTCATCGTCTTCCTGCCCAACGTCAACGAGGCGATCGCCGACCTGAACGGCAAGCTGGCGCCGTTCGGCTGGGCCAAGCTGCTGTGGCGGCTGAAGGTGCGGGGCGTGAAAAGCGCGCGCATCCCGCTGATGGGCGTGAAGCGGAAATTCTTCGACGGCCATCGCGGCCGGGTGCTGCCGTTCCTGCTGATCCACGCCGCCGAGGCCGAGGCCCGGAAGCTGGGCTACACCAGCGCCGAGGGGTCGTGGATCCTGGAGGACAACCTGCCCATGCGCGCCATCCTCGAGGCGGCCGGGACGCGGATCTACAAGACCTACCGCATCTACGAGAAGAGCCTCGCATGACGGTGGAGCGGGCGCTGGTCCTGGCCGGCCAGCGGCCGGGCGCCGACCCGCTGGCCGACTATGCGGGCGTGTCGCAGAAGGCGCTGATCCCGATCGGCGGCGCGCCCATGCTGAGCCGGGTGGTGACGGCGCTGCGGGACGCCGGGCTGCGGCGGATCGGCGTGTCGACCGCGGACCCGGCGGTGGCGGCCCTGGCCCGCGAACTGGGATGCGAGGCACTGCCGGCCGAGGCGGGCCCCAGCATGAGCGCCCTGCGCGGCGTAGAGACGCTGGCGCCGCCCCTGCTGGTGACCACCGCCGACCATGCCTTGCTTCGACCTGAGTGGGTGAGCCAGCTCCTGCAGGATGCGCCGCCCTCGGCCGACATCAGCGTGCTGCTGGCCAGGCGGGCGACGGTGGAGGCGGCCGCGCCGGGGGCGCGCCGCACCTATCTGAAATTCGCCGACGGGGAGTGGTCCGGCTGCAACCTGTTCCTGGTGCGAAACGACAGGGCGCTGGGCGCGATCCGCCTGTGGAGCACGCTGGAGGCCGACCGGAAGCGGCCGTGGCGGATCATCGGCCGGCTCGGGCCTGCGACCCTGGCGCGCTATGCGCTGGGCCGGCTCAGCCTGGCGGAGGCGTTGCGGAGGCTGGGCGCGCTCAGCGGCGCCGCGGCCGCAGCGGTGGAAAGCCCCTTTGGGCTGGCCGCCGTCGATGTGGACAAGCCGGCGGACCTGGACCTCGTGCGCCGCCTGGCGGAGCCTTAGCCCGCCCCAGCAGCCCAGCGGGCGGTGAGCGCGACGTTGGCCTGCACGTCCTCGGGGAAGTCGGTTTCGCCCCAGGACAGGCCCTCGATGGACTGGACGTGCACGGCGGTGGTGGTCTGGGCGATATGGTCGATCACGCTGAGGTACCAGCGGCGCAGCCCCTCGGGCTTGCGCATGGCCTCGTCGATGGCGGTGGAGAAGCGCTGGGCGCCGGCCGCGGAGAAGCGAAGGAAGCCGATGGATTCGGCGTCGTAAGCCTCGATGGTCTTGCCGATGGCGCGTAGCCGGGCGCCGTCGGTAAGCACCTTCATGTCGTCGGAGTCGTAGGCGGGCTTGCGGTCGATGGCCACCGTGATCTCGTGCGACGGCGCCGCGATCAGGCGGCGGGCGACGTCCGCTTCGAACAGGGTGTCGCCGTTCAGGAGCAAGACGGGCTGGTCGAACTCGCGGCGGGCCAGCCAGCAGGACGCGAGGTTGTCGGCGAGGGCGTAGAAGGGGTTGAACAGCGTGCGGACCTTCAGGCCCGTCAGGCCCAGCCGCGCCACTTCGGCGTCCACCAGGTTCGCGCCGAAGCCGGTGACGACCACGGCCTCGCCGACGCCGGCCTGCTCCAGCGCACGAAGCTGCCAGCCGAGCAGGGTGCGACCGGAAAGTTCGATCAGGCATTTGGGGCGCCGATCGGTCAGCGGCGAAAGCCGCCGCCCCTGGCCGGCGCTGAGAATGACGGCGCGCTTAGGGGTCTGCACGGCCTACCTCGTGTTCAAGCGGGCGTGGACGCCGTTGGCGTCCTGAGATCGGACCGAGCCGGTGACGAGGCGGCCGGTCCGGGTGTCGTAGACGATCGACGGGGCGGAGAACCGGCCGCGCGCGCCGTCCACCTTCACGCCGCCAGAGAGCGTGAGGCGAGCGGTCGCCTCGTCGTAAACGCCCCGGGGCGCGAGGACGCGCAGAGCGTCCGGGCCGCTCTCGTCACGCACCAGGACAGGCGTCTGGAGATCGACACGCTGGGTGGCGCCGGGCTGGCGGGAGGCGCGGTCGGCGGTGACGACGAAAGCGCGGGCTTTATCGTCGCGTCCGATCACCCGTGGGCTGACGACTTCCAGCGGCGGCGTGGCCACATCATGCGGCGCGCGCAGGGCCGTGGCGATGGTCCAGCCGACCACCACCAGGGCGAGCGCCGCGGCGAAGGCGGGGAGGACCAGGCGCAGGATCGGCGCGAGGTTCCGCCGTCGGGGCCTGGCCGGCGGCTTTGCGGCGTGCTTGTCGGAAACGGCGTCAGGCGCGGACATGGGCGCGGTTGCTACTCCGGGCGCTGGCCGGTGTCACGCGGGCGCGATCCCACCAAAGCGCGAACATGGACAGCGCGAACAGGAAACGGCTCTCATCCCGCCGTCCGGAAAGGTGGTCGTCGATGACGCTCTCCACCGCCGCGGGCTCAAGCACGCCCGCGTCGCGGGCTCCACCCTCTCGCCACAGCGACTGGACGTAGCGGCCAAAGTCGCCCGCGAACCATTCGGCGAGAGGCATCTGGAAGCCTTGCTTGGGACGATCCAGCACGCCTGGGGGAAGCCAGGGCTCGACCGCCCTGCGCAGGAGGTGCTTGCCGACCCCGCGATGAAGCTTGAGGTCAAGAGGCGCCGAGAGGGCGAAGTCGACCATGGGGTGGGCCAGGAAGGGGACGCGCACCTCCAGCGAGTGGGCCATGCTGGCGCGGTCCACCTTGGTCAGGATGCCGCCCGGGAGCTGCAAGGTGAGGTCGGCGAGCATGAACTGCTCCAGCGGCTGGGCGAGGCGCTCGGCGGCCGGGAAGTATTCATCGCGCAGTTGCTCGGGCGTAGGCGCCGCGGCGGCGGCGGCGAACTCCGGCGTGTAGAGGCGGCCGCGCCGCATCTCGCTGCTGATCTGGGTCTTGGCGAAGAAGCGCGCGTAGCCGTCCGGCAACAGGGCCGTCCGGCGGAATTTCTGCGCCCGCTGGCGGAGGCTGTTCAGGCGGCGCGAGGGGGTGGGCGGCAGCGCCTCGATGAGCTCGGCGAGGCGGCCGACGCCGCTTAGCCAAGGGCGCAGGCGCTGCATCCGTTGCTCGTTCCGGTGCCGCCGGTAGCCGGCGAAGATCTCGTCGCCGCCGTCGCCGCCCAGCACGACCTTCACGTGCTCGGCCGCGAGCTGCGACACGTACCAGGTGGGCACGGCGGCCGGGTCGGCGAAGGGCTCGTCAAAGGCCACCGCAAGCCTGGGCAGGATGTCCGCCGCGGCCTGGAGGTCGACGGTGCGGACGATGTGCTCGCATCCCAGATGCCGGGCGACGCGGGCCGCGTAGGGCGTTTCGTCGAAGCGCGGCGTGGGAAAGCCGATGGTGAAGGCCTTCACCGGCTGGTCCGACAGACGCGCCATGGCGGCGGCCACCGCCGAGGAATCCACGCCGCCCGAGAGGAAGACGCCGAGCGGGACGTCGGACAGCATGTGGCGCTCGACCACCGCCAGCCAGCGGGCGCGGAGGTCCTCGACCCACTCGGCCTCGGTGCGCGCCGGCGCGGGCGCGAAGGAAGGTCGCCAGAAGGTCTCGTGCACGGCCTCGCCGTCGGCGCCCAGCCGCAACAGGGCGCCGGGGGCAAGCTGGCCGATGCGGCGATAGATCGACCGCGGCGGCCGGACGTGGCCGTAGGCGAAGTAGTCGTGGGCGGCGCGTGGATCGAGCTCGAACTCGAGGCCGGGTACCGGAAGCAGCGCCTTGATCTCAGAGGCGAAGGCGAGGCCGCCGGCCTGCTCGGTGACGTAGAGCGGCTTTATCCCCAGCGGATCGCGGGCCAGCGTCAGGCGCCGCTCGCGCCGGTCCCAGACGGCGATGGCGAACATGCCTTCCAACCTGGCGAAACAGGCCTCGCCCCAGTGCTCATAGACGCGAAGCACCGTCTCGGTGTCGGAATGGGTGCGGAAGCCTGCGCCGGCGCCAAGCTGCGCGCGAAGGTCGAGGTGGTTGTAGATTTCGCCGTTCAGGATGACGGCGAAGCGGCCGTCGTCGCTGAACATCGGCTGGTGGCCGCCTTGCAGGTCGAGGATGGCGAGCCGGCGCATGCCAAAGCCGAAGTCGCCGTCGGTGAAGACGCCGGAATCGTCCGGGCCGCGATGTAGGATGACGTCGCACTGGGCGGTGAGCGTCGCCTCGTCGACAGGCCGGCCCTGGCGCCGGTACCAGCCCGCGATCCCGCACATGGCCTAGCCCGCTTCGGCGAACACGGGATCGAAAGGCGCCGGCAATGCGCCGTCCTCGAGGAACTGAGCTATGGCGCGGGCGCCCCGCTGGGACGCGGGCTCGTCGAGTTCTGGGAAGGCGGCTTGGCCGGCGTCCGCCTGCGCCGAGCGGAACTGCCGAGCCCAGAGATCGGCGGTGTCCAACGCCTGAACGGCCTCTGACGCCGTCTTCACCACCGGTCCCAGGCGCCAGGAGGCGAAGTCGGGATCGCCGGCCCAAGGCAGGTCGCGGGGATTGAGGAAGATGCAGGGCCGGGGCTGCAGGATGAACTCCATTACCTGGCTGGATACGTCGCCCAGATAGGCGTCGGCCGCCAGAAGATAGGTCATGTCGATGCTTCGCCGGCTGCCAAGATCAATCAGCATGTGGCCAAGATTCATATACTTGCGGAAGGGGCCATAGCGATTTTCGGGCGGATCGAACAGGCGCACATGAGGCGCGAAGATCAGGTTCCAGCGGTCCTGGGCGGCGAAGGCGTCCAGCACCTCGAAGCCGGCGACGGGCCAGGAGGATTTGTTGCGCCAGTGGTGCGGATTGTAGATCACCGTCGGCCGTCCGTTGGCGAACAGGCGGGGCGGCGTGGCGGCCAGCCGGCTCACGAGGTCGCGCTTGGCGTAGCCGATCACCTGGGCGCGTCGCGGATCGATCTGGCCGCTCTCGACGATGCGAGCGATCCGCCGCGCGCTCGGCGCCAGCAGCAGGTCGAACCGGCTCAGGCGCGAGTCGAGGACGCGGTCGTGCCCGCTGCTGCCATGAAAGGTGTGGATGAACTTGGGCCGCCGCGCGCCGAGGCGCTGGAGGGCCAGGCTGGTGCGCTCGGCCACCACCACGGCGTCGAAGCGGTCGATGGCGCGGGCGTTGGCGGCAAGCCGCATGAGCTTCCCAAGCCGCGGTCCGGCGATCTCGCCCCCCGGCGGCCGACGCATGACCTCGAAGCTCAGCCGGTGGGCCGGGTAGGCGCGCGCGAGGTCCTGGGCGAGCGTCATCTGCTCGGTAGATCGGGTCAGGACCACCACCTCCCAGTCCGCCCTGAAGGTGGAGAGCGCACAGGCGATCGGCAGGCTGTGCAGGAGGTGGTGGTCCTGGGCGTTGTAGAGGAAGACGATGCGCACGGCGCTATCCTAGATGGTGTCGGTGCAGGCGCACATGCTGATTCATCCGATCGAGGGAAGCGCTGCTCGCCTTGCGATCAAGCTTGACAATTGCTGTTCGCTTTATGTTCCTGTGGGGCTCAATCGAGGCGGGAATGCGCCCGGACACGGAGCCTTAAGGTGAGCATCAACGTGAAATGGCTGGCGGTCGAAGGCGGCCGGCCCTTGGATCTGATGGAGCAATTCGGCCTGATGGAGGTCGGCGCGTCCCATGCGCCGGACGAGGCGGCTTATGCCTATGCGATAACGCCGAAAGGATGGCTGGTGCTGGTCAGCCGCTCCATGAAGCCCGATTTTACGCGCCTGCTTCCCGTCTTATCGGCGGAGACCCAGGTCCTGGCGGGGGAAACCTCCGAGGTCGTCATGGTCAGCACCCTCCAGGGATGGAGCGGCGGGGCGCAGCTCTGGACGGTCAGCCACGATCCAGAGAAGGGCCTGGAAAACCTCGACGTCCAAGGCGAGCCACCGTCGGCCCTCGCTGGGATTGCGACCAAGCTGGCCGCCGACCAGGCGGCCGACACCGAAGACGTGGACCATCTGTTCGACGCGCCCCTTGAGCTTGGAGAGCAGCTTTGCGGCTACCGGCCTGACGCGATCCAGTCCGGTCTTTGGATCCTGCTGGCCCCAGAGCCGAAGCGCTCGCTGGAGCCAAGGGCGAGCGCCTTGCCAGCCGCGATCCGCGCCGAGCTTCTACCGGCGATGGCGGAACTTGGCTGGACGGTTGGTCCCGTGCGGCTTTCTACCGGGACCTATGACGCCACACTCCTGCGTGAAGGGCGACTGGAGGCGATCCGCTTCCTGTGGGGAGACGACCGGCGCAAGCTGGTGGTGTTTCCAGGCTTCGCCCATGCCGAAGGCGGAACAGCGGACGGCCGTGTGATCGCCGCGGCTTCGATCCCGCCGCGGCCCGAAAGCCTGGCGCAGCGACTGAGGGCTTGGCGTTTCGGGCGACCGCCCAAGACCTATGATCAAAAAGTGCGGGATGCCATCGCCGAGGCGCGAGCGAGGCTCGCCGAATACGACGAGATCATCGCCTCCGAGCCGCCGGACGAAATGCAGATTAAACTGAGCGCGATCAAGGCCTCCATCGCGGGGGAAACGCGATAGTTCCCTATTTGTTCTTGACGAAACGGCCGTCGTCGCCTATTATTTTTTTGTCAGAATGGCCGTCGAGTGCTCGGCGCGGCTTCTGACGATTCATCTGACAATCGAGGAAGCGAATGGCTTGGCGTCGGCATGCGTCTGCGCGCGCGGACATTTTGGGAGACATGGGGGCTTGGCTTCGAGAACAGAAAGCTAGAGCCGGCGAACTTGCTCACGACGTGGAACGGGCTGGACGGGACGCGTGGGATCAAGCCCGTGCCAGCGCCGCTCGTTTCACTGGAAGTTCAGGCGATGTTGCAGCGGCTCACCTAGACAGGAAGGCGCCGCCCCTCTCAAAACGTCCGCCACCACCGGGCGCAGCGAGAGGCGTGCCGCCAAATCGGCCGGCCTCAGTTCGATCGCCTTTTCAAGAAGGGATCGACCAGACGTTGGCGGGTGCCCGGGGTGCGCAGGATGCGCTCACCCTCGGTTTGGGCGATTGGGTGGTCGCGGGTGGCCTGGCCGCTGCGGACTCGACCCACGGAGCCAACTTCCGCCGCGCATTAGATCAACGACTCGCCGCCGAGCGAGCGCGCGACGAATACGACGCCAGACACTATGCGGCGGCCCGTACGGTCGGCCAAGCCACGGGCACGGGTATTGGGCTGCTGGCGTTTGGGCCGGCTAATCTGGCGCGCGCCGCGGGCGTCCGGATGGTTGAAGCCTCCCCTATGGTGATGCGCGAAGGTGTGGCGCTCGCAGGCTTGGGAGGTGCGGGTGGCGCCGCCACTCAGGGCCTTGTAGACCTCGAACGAGGACGCCTTGGATCCGTCGGTGATTATGTGGGCGCCGCCGCCGGCGGTGCGACGGGCGCCCTCGCTTCGGTTCGAGCCACGCCTAGCCAAGCTGCAGCGCTCGGTGGAGCGACTACATCCATCGTGCAGGATATGTTGAACCGTCGTGACGTCGATTGGCGTAACGCCGGCCAATCCGCCCTTGCGAGCCGCTACGTCGCCGCTCTTCCCGGAGCTGCCGCCACCGCATACGCCGACAATCTTCACTTCACCGACAAGGGGAAATTGGGCGAAGCGCTCGGGCGTATGCGCACCCGACTCAACGGCGACAAGCCGTTGCCTGGTGGGAGATATTATGTCGAAAGCGGCGGCTACACGCGTCCCGACCATCGGACTGGTAGCGGCCTGCTGACCGAGCAGAAATTCGGCCCATCGGCTCGTCTGAGCAAAAACCAACGCTCAGCCTACAACGAACTTAAAAAGCGATATCGGGTGGATAACTGGTTGAATCGGGATGTTGGCGCCATCGTCGCCTTTCCCTTCGGGCTGCTTGGGCGGCAGATGGCTCGTGACGACAACGCGTCGCCATGACAGCAAACAAGACAGGCGCCGCGTCAGGCTCGACAGCTCGAGCTTACCGAAGTCGAACTCGCCTGACTGGGAGTGTCTGGCCGGGACCCAGACTAAGTGGTCGGAGTGGCAGGATTCGAACCTGCGACCCCCGCGTCCCGAACACGGTGCTCTACCAGACTGAGCTACACTCCGACTTGGGAGCGGGCCTTATAGGGGACCATCCAAAGCGCCGCAAGGAGGCCTTCGGGAGCTGTTTTTCGCCCCCGTTGCATCCGCTCGGCCTTCGCGCTATCTCGCACCCCTCGCGAGGGCCAGGGCCCTCGCGCGCCGTTCCTGCTGGGGAATGGTGTAATGGTAACACTGCGGTTTTTGGTACCGTCATTCTAGGTTCGAGTCCTAGTTCCCCAGCCACGGCCTTGCGCCACCTTTCCTCCTCCGACTGACGAGGCTTTCGCGCCCCATCGCTCAGGCCGCGACGCCCAGGGCGGCGCCGAGCAGTCCCGCGAGAACGAGACAGGCCATGCGGGCCGCGGGCGCGTCCAGGCGCGCGAGCGCCGAGAGCGCGCAGCCGATCTCGGCGGCGCAGGGCTGGCCTGCCGGATCGGAGAAGCCGCGGGCGCAGGCGGCGCGGGCCGCGGCGGTCTCCTTGGGCCAATCGATTTCCAATTCGTCCAGACAGGCGAGAAAGCGGCCCTGAGGGCTGACGGCGAAGGCGCGGGTCTGGTCGCGCGCAACGCGGGCGTCGCGGCCGATCGCTTCGGCATCGCGGCGGCGATGCGGTTCAACGGCGAATCCGGACCAGCTTACGCCGCGACTTCGGGCGGCCTCGGCCTCCGCGGCTGCGATACGCGCGGCTTCGACGGCGTGCTCACGCTGCAAGAAGGGCTGGAGGCATATCTCCGAGACGTCGGTCAGGGTGAGCCGGGGCATGAAACCTCCCTGTCTAAGGAAGGTATATAATATACCCGATTTGGCCGTCCAAGCACGCAAAAAGACAGCCGGCCGGCTCCGGCGTCAGGCGACCTGGCGTTCGTCCGCCCTGCGGATGATGCGGCGCGCCTGCTTGGGCGGGATGATGGCGGTGGGCTCGGCGGCCCAGCGGAGGCGGACGTCCTCGATGGGCGGACCCACCTGGCTCTCCAGCATGTAGCGTCCGGAGCGGGAGCCGCGCAGCAGGCGCTTGAAGAGCACCCGTCCATCCTCGGTCTCGACGATGCAGTAGTAGCCGATCATGTCGGGGGTGGGCGGATTGCGCTGATCCTCGAAGTAGATCAGCGACCCGTCCTCGGCGATGGCGCGCATCGAGTGGCCAACGACTTCGAGCGCCACCGCATCCGCCGTGCCGCCTGGGGGCACCGGGGCCATGTCCCAGCCCGCCTGACCATCGGTCTGCATCACGACGCCGTCCGCGTCGGCGCCGACACGACCGATGATGCGCACGAGCGGCTCGGCCGAGGGCTGCATCGGTCCCGTCTCGTCATAGAGCCACTCGGCGCGCACGCCGAAGGCGTCGGCGTACTCCTTGGCCTTGCGGAAGGAGAAGGGCGCGTTGCCGTTCTCGTTGGACTTGTAGGTGTTCTCGTTCCAGCCGAACCGCGCCGCCGCATCGCTGGCGCGGCCATAGCCCGCAGCGATCCGCGCCTGCCGCAACCGATCGTGGCGTTCACCCATGGGTCGAAAGATATCACGCGGCGGGGTAGGAAAGCTACCAAATCTGTTGACAGGCGTACGGTATAAAAGATACCGTTTGCGACATGAGATCCAGACATTCCACCGCCACCCCGGACCGCTCAACCTCGACGAGAGAACATATCAAGAACAATTCGATTTGTCCCGTCATCGTCATGGATATCCACACAGGCTGGACCGAGGCGCGCGTGGCGCGCCTCAAACAGCTGTGGACGGGCGGCCTTTCAGCCAGCGGCGTGGCGCGCGCGCTGGGCGGAGTGAGCCGCAGCGCAGTGCTGGGCAAGCTGCTGCGGCTGGGCCTGCTGAAGACGCGAAAGCCCGCCTCGGCGCCCCGCGGCCTGGACCCGGAATGGGGGCCGGACGAAGCCAAGCTTGCGGCGGCCTTCCGGCTTCATCGCAGCCGCCCGCGCCGGGAACCGCCGCCGACGCCCTGGCGGGCCGACGCCTTTCAGCCCCTGGCCGGAAGCGCGCCGCGCCCCTGGCTGAGCCGCGGAGCGGGCGAGTGCGCCTTTCCGGTCGGCGGCAAGGGAGAGGGGACGCTCTCGTGCTGCGCCCGGACGCGCGGCGCAGGCGCCTACTGCTCCCACCATCACGCCATCGTCTTCCGCGCTTCGCCCGCCCAGGCGACGGCGCCGAGCCCGAATTCATCCAGGAGCGCTGCATGATCATAAAGCGAAAGAGCCGCGGGCGTCCGCGCCAGGAGGGCGCGCGTCATCCGGGCGGGCAACTCGTGCGCAAGGCCGAGCCTAACGCCAAGGTGATGGAGATCCGCAGGGCTCTGGCCGGGCCCTCGGCGAGCGCGCGCCTGGAGGCCGCGGAAAGCCCCATGAGCCTGGCCCTCGCCAGGGGTTGGATTAGCCCCGAGCAGCATCGTGCGGGCGAGGTCTACGCGGCCTTGTGGCGGCGCTCGCATCCGCAGCGACGGTCGGCGGTGAGCGGCATGGCGTCGGAGGAGCGGCCGGAGCCGTCGGACCGCGACCCGCGCGCGATCCGGGAGATGACGGACGCGGAGATCGCCCAAGCCTTCGAGGCGGCGTTGATGGCCGGGCCGGAAGGTCCAGCGAGCGAGGCCAGCCAGGCTGAGGCCCGCAGCCGCTACAACGCCATGAGCCGCGCCATGACGGCGGGTGAGCAGAACGAGGTCTTCCTCTGCTTCTGTCTTTCGTCGTGGCCGCAATGGGTCCTGCAACGCTGCGCCGGCCATTTCGACACGGACTGGGAGCGCAAGCGCCGGATGCTGATCGGCGGCCTGGAGCGGCTCGTCGGCATGAACCGACCGCTGCGCGTCGAACTCATTCCTCATGGCGCTAAAAATTGATCGCCCGCCTATCATGCTTTAAAGAAACCGAGACCTTCTTGGGTCGTTTCGGCAGTGTTCCCCAAGCAGCAAAGCGGGCGGCCATGACCGAAGACCACTGCGAAGCCGCGCTTCGGCAGATTCAACGCGTGGTGACGATCGCCTCATCGGATGATCCTCCGATCACGGTGGGCGAAGCGCTTGAGCAAATCGTGGAAACCCTGGACCTCGCCGGGTTCGGTCCCGTCGCGGCCGAGCAGATTCGAGCGCATCTCAGCCAAATGGGGATGCAGTAGCGCGAGGCGTTGCGTGCGGTGGCAAATCGCTTCGGATTACCGAAATGAGATGATCGCCGGATTGGGCGGTGGGACTGACCCAACGCCACAGCCGGTGGCGACTCCGGGGCTCGTAGGCGACCTCCGACCATCGCGATCCGAGCGAGGCTTATGAAGTCGTGGGCCCGCCTGTCGCCCGCACGTCCCCGACACCGGCCGCGCCAGGTTTCGATCAGCATCTCTCAGCCCTGATGGACTACCTGCCGAGCCCAGATGTCGAGGGGCTTAGGTACGTCGTCTATCGTGACCACCTCGGCAACGAGACCGTCGGCGTGGGACACAAGGTCTTGCCCGCCGACAAGTTGCGAGAAGGTCAGCGGATCGACGACGCGCGCGTGCAATCGTTCTTGCGCGCGGACTCGACGGCGGCGCTGAAGGCGGCGATGGCTCAGGCGGAGGAAGCGGGGATCACCGATCCGCGCTTCATCGTTCCTCTAGCCTCCGTGAACTTCCAGCTGGGGCCGGGTTGGCGCGAGAAGTTCCCCAATGCCTGGCGTCAGATCGTAAGTGGCGACTACGTCGGCGCGGCGGGCGAAGTCGCTCGCGGAAAGGACCCAAAGACCCCGTCCAGTTGGATGGTCCAGACGCCGAAACGGGCGGAGGCCTTTCAGGGCGCGCTTCGCCAACTTCATCCCAAGCCTTCCGACGGCGATTGACTGCGTGGTCGCAGTTTCTGACGATTGGCGGACAACGGGGCCTTAAGCGCTGCGCAGCGCTTCCAACGGCGCGGCCCAGGCGCGGATCCAACGCGGACCGCACCAGAGCTCTTTCGGCCGGGGCCCGCCCAGATCCTCGCAGACCTGTTCGGCTTCGGCGTCGCTGGGACAGTGGAATTCGAACCGGCCCGCGATGCGGCCCTGGCGGTCCAGGAAATTGACCTTGTAGTGCGGCATCCGGCGCTCCGTTCGGATGACCATGGAGCCACGGCTGCTGCCGGGCCTCAATTACAATAGAGAGGAATTGCAACTTTAACGCTACAGCCAGGCTGAAGCGCGGATAGGCTGTCAGCCCCGAGAGGCTTGACAGCTCATGCGCGCTGTCGTTCTCTTTTTGTTCAAGCGGGGGCGTTGAGCGTGCGAAAGACGGCGGCCAGGGCGATTATCGAGGCGCTGACCAACCGCGTTTCGCCGAAGGTCTGGGCCTTGGCCGTCAGCCTGGCTTGCGCCGTCGTGCTGGGATCGGGAGCCGGCGCTCATGCGGCGACCCAACTTCAGCAACTGAGCGGGACGATCGGCTCGAAACAAATCGGGCTCCAGCTTCTCATTCGCGACAAGAGTCACATCGAGGCGGCGCACTATTTCTATGTTCGGGACCTAGTGGACATCCCGCTCCAAGCGCGGGAGGTGGGTAACGTCCTCTACCTGAAGGCCGCTGACGGGGCGCAATTCGAATTGCGGCCGAAGGCGCCTGGCCAGAAGTCGCTGTACGAGCCGCTGGAGGGTTTCTCGGGACGCTGGACCAAGGGCGAGGTGGGCCTGCCCGTGCAGGTCATGCTTGAGTGGTCCGTCCCGAATCCGTCCGACCGGCTTTACGAGTGTCTGACCGATGAACCGGACGGCGCGTACGAGTCGAAGGTTCGCGCGTTTCTAACCTCGGCGCTGCGGGGAGAGCGCCGCGCCACGGCCCGCTTCGTCTCCTATCCGCTCAGGGTGAGCGGTCCGGGCCGCAGGTACAGGCATGTGCGCAACGAACGCGCGTTCCTCGCCCAGTGGGACCGGATCTTCACGCCGTCCTTGTTGCGCCAGCTGCGCACCGCCGTGCCGCACGAGATGTTCGTGAGCAATTGCATGGCGATGGTGGGTTCGGGCGAGGCCTGGTTCGACGGCCGAGGCGTCAAGGCCCTGAACCTCTCTGACTAGGAACGCGCCTGGGCTTTGAGCCCGCGCGTCCATTCCAGCTTTTCAAACGATGGGTGATGCATGACCGACGCCTATGAGGCGCCGCAGGACGGCGGCTTGTCGATCGACCAGGCGGTGGCGCTGCTGGATCGACGAGAAGATGAGGCGGATGGATGGGAGCCGCGCCTCGACGCTTACGACGAGGATTTCGAGGGCGCGGCCAGTGCGCCCGAGGAGGCCGACGACGGGGCCGAGACCCCCGACGACGGAGAGGATGAAGCCGAGGCGGAGGACGAGGGCGAGGTCGATCGCCTGTCTCCGCCAAGGTACTGGTCGAAGGACGCCAAGGCCCGGTTCGCCGAGCTGGACCCCGAGCTGCAGGCCGTCGTGCTGTCGCAGGAAGGGCCCCGCGAGGAAGCCGCGGCCAAGGCCAAGACGGAGGCCGAGGACACCCGCCGCGCGGCCATCGCCCACGCCGAGCAGGCGCACGACCTGGCGCTCAGCCTGGCCGAGGCCCTGCCGGAGGCGATGGCGCAGTTCCAGGCCCGCTGGCAAGGCGCGCCCGACTGGGCGGCCATCGCCGAGGCTCACGGACCGGAGGCGGCCGAGCAGGCCCAGGCCGAGTTCGCCGCCGACCAGGCCCGGCTTGCCCACGCCCAGGCCGCGGCCCAGGCCGCAATCGCCGTCGAGCACGAGGCCTATGTCACGCGCGAGGCGGCGAGCCTGAAGCGCCTGGACCCCGACCTTTTGGACGGGGCGCGGGGCGACCAGATTCGCGGCGAGATCGTCGGCTACCTGCACGACAAGGGTGTTCCCACCAGCCAGCTCGCACGGATCTCGGCCATCGAGGTCCACCTGGCCCGCAAGGCCATGCTGTGGGACCGCGCCCAAGCCCGCGCCCGGTCCTCCGCCGCCAACCCGCGGCCGGCGCCGCCGTCGACCCGCCCCCTCGCAAGGGGCGGGGCCTCGGCCGGCCCGGCCGACCCCAAAGCCCGCAGGGCGGCCAAGGCCCAGAGCCGCTTCGCCAAGAGCCGGTCCATCGAGGACGCGGTCGCCCTGCTCGACGCACAAGGAGACTAGAGCCCATGACGGCTCCGACCAATCTGTCCACCACCCTCAACGCCGTCGGCAATCGCGAGGACCTGGAGGACACCATCTATCGCGTGGCCCCCGAGAAGACGCCCTTCCTCTCCGCCATCGGCAAGAAGAAGGCGCGGGCGCGCTACCACGAGTGGCAGACCGAGAACCTGGCCACGCCCAACCCGACGAACGCGGCCCTGGAAGGCGACGACATCGCCAGCCTGGACGCCCCCAACGCCACCACGAGGGTCGGCAACTACTGCCAGATCTTCCGCAAGACGCTGGGCGTCTCGCGCACCCAGGAGGTGGTCGACAAGGCCGGCCGCAAGTCCGAGGTGAACCGGCAGAAGGTGCGCAAGGGCATCGAGCTGCGCCGGGACATGGAGGCGCGGATGATCGGCAACTACGCCTCGGTGGCGGAGTCGGGCGGCACCGCGCGGGGCACAGCCGGCGTGCTGGCCTGGCTGACCACCAACGTCTCCCGCGGGGGCTCGGGCGCCAGCGGCGGCTTTTCGTCCGGCGTGGTGAGCACCGCCACCAACGGCACCCAGCGCACGCTCACCGAGGCGCTGTTGAAGGCGGTGTGGGCGACGGCCTTCTCCAACGGGGCCAACCCCTCGATCGCCTTCATGGGGCCGGTGCAGAAGCAGCAGTTCAGCGCCTTCACCGGCATCGCCGACATCCGCACCGACGTGAAGGGCCGCGAGCAGGCGACGATCATCGCCGGCGCCGAGGTCTATGTGGGCGACTTCGGCCAGCTCATGCTGATCCCGCACGCCTATGGCCTCACCCGCGACCTGGTGGCGATCGACCCTGAGTACGCCTCGGTGGCCACCCTCGACGGCTTCAAGACCGAGGACCTGGCCAAGACCGGCGACTCTCAACGTCAGATCATGACGCACGAAGCCAGCTTCGAATGCGCCAACGAGAAGGCGCACTTCGTGATCGCCGACCTGCAGTAGGCGCGAGCGGCGGCCCGGCGCGAGCTGGGCCGCCGATGTGTTCGCGATCGGCGCGTTGGCGCCGCGAGGATTTCAGATGAATTCGAACACCTATGCCCAGGCGGGCTCACCCGCACTGGCCGACGTCTTGCGCCGGTATTATGCGCAGAACGGGCAGGCCGCCGGCGGCCTTGGGGCGGACGACGGCATCCCGCTGCCGGGACTGCTCAGCCCGTCCGTCGAACTCGCTCAACTTCGCGCAAGTTCGCTCGCGCCGCGGATGGGAGGCAGTTGCACGAGCTGCCACGCAGGCAGCCGCCCCCGATACCTGCGCCTTCCACGCAGTGGCCATTGCCCAGCCTGCGCGAACTTTGGCCGCACATGCTGCCTTTCCCGTTTCCACAAATCATCACGCGCATTCGCCACGGCGAGGAACGGACTCCGCCAGCGGAATTTTCTCCGCCGCGCGGACCCCCGCCGCCACGTTCGCGCGGTGGTTCGAACGAGTGGAGTGATGATCCAAAGTGCAACAGGCAATTCACCCAGGACAATGCAATCTGCGCGACGATGTCTCGCACGCGCCAGCCCATATGCCGGTCGCAGGCCATGGAGAGGCTCGCGAACTGCGATAAGGGGAGGCCCGATTTTCCACCCTTGCTGAATTGGTGACCGTTCATGATACGTTCTTGAATGTAGCAATCCTCACGCCTATAAGGACGGTCCAGCTTGGCAGTCGAGCATGGTGCAATGAAGATCGTCGCGGAACAGACCTTCGACCTGTCCTTCACCGAGGAAAAGGTGGTGGCGCGCCTCTATGAGCCGCAGCTCGAGCCGGACGGAGAGACCTGGGTCTGCAGGCTTGAGATCAGCGAACCCTTCAACCGGAGTCTCGATGTTCCGGGCGAATCGAGCCTTCAGGCGCTGTGGCTCGCCCTCTATGGCGTCACGGCCGCCCTCTATTCGGCGAAAGGCTACAAACGCGGCAAGCTTGGATGGAAGGGAGAATTCGGAGGCTACCTTGGCCTTCCCGCTCCGCGTGTTTGCCATGACATAGCGCCGTATCCCTTCTGATGACTTCTTCATCCGTCATCGCCGAGCATGCGTACGACATCGCTTCGACGGGCCGGGCGATGTGGGTGCGGGTTTATGCGCCAATCGCCGAAGCCGGCGACGACTGGACCTGCGCTTACGCGATCGATGAGCCGGTGTCCGTGAAGGGCCAGGCTCGCGGCGAATCCAGCCTGCAAGCCTTGGTCGAGGCGTTCCGCGCCGTATCCCGAGGGCTTTACGGTTCCCAGCAGTACAAGAACCAGGAATTGCTCCAATTCGGGGAGTTCGACGCGCGACTCATTCTGCCGCCGACTTTCGATCTGGGGATCGTGATCGATCAATATTGGGCCGGCTAGTCCGGATAGGCTGGCAGGCCCTCCTGCCCAAAGCGCGCAACCACCTTACAACAAATAGGAGACTTCCCTTGACCAAGAGGCCGGAGCCGCTGAAAGAGCTTCACGCGCCGCACGCTTATCGAAGCGCTTCAAACAGCCGGTTTCGGCAGCGTGGCGGCGAAAGGCTGCCTTCGATCTGTGGGAGGTGGCGCCAAGACTTACCAGCCGCGAGAGCGGATGGAGGCGCTGGTGCGCGACCATTTTCCTGGCCGGGGATCCTTATCCGCCGCTTAGCGCCGCTCCCATCGTCGAGAGCCTAAGAGACGGATGAGCGGAGGCGCGCCGCATGGTAGCGGTGCGCCATGCCGACATTCACGAATTACCACAAGCCTTACGAGGCAACCTGGGAAAACCTGCTGTTTGGAGCGCTGAGATGGGACCCGGCCGCGCCTCGGACGGTCGTCGAGGTGGGCTCCTATGAGGGCTCCTCCGCTTATTGGATCATGCAGCGTCTGATGGGCTCGGCCGAAAGCCGCCTGTATTGCATCGACGCTTGGCCTGATGAGGAAGGTGAAGCCCGCTACCAACGATTCCTCGCCAACATCGCCGAGTTGCCAGGACGAGACCGGATCGAGGTCATCCGGGACTGGTCGCAGAACGCTCTTCGCCGCCTCCTCAGCCAGGGTGTGAAGGCCGACTTGCTCTACATTGATGGCGGACACGACGCGCCCACGGTTCTGCGTGACGTGGTCACGGGCTTCGACCTCCTAAAGGTCGGCGGTTTGATGATTTGCGACGACTATTTGTGGGACGATCCAAGGTTCGGGGGCGGCGCGACGCTCGGCCGCCCGAAGATCGCCTTGGACTCCTTCACCACCATCTATGCCGATAAGATCCGAATGGTCCGCGGGGCGTCGAACGTCCAAGTCTATTTCCAGAAGATCTCGGACTAGGTCAGGCAATTCGACGGGCGGCCGACCGCCTCAAGCACCCGATCGACCACTGCTGACCAGTCGCCAGGCGTCGGTTGCCGCCACAGCCGCGCGGTCGGATACCAGGGCGTGCGGAGCGGCTCGCGCAGCCAGCGCCAGTCGGAGGGGGTCGGGAGCAAAACCCAGACGGGTTTGCCCAATGCGCCTGCAAGGTGGGCGGCGGCGGTGTCGACGGTGATCACGAGGTCGAGGCCGGCGATGATCCGGGCCGTGTCCTGGAGGTCCTGCGCGCCCGTTTGGGCGGGGTCCAGGTCCACGGCGCCTGGCAGGGCCAGCAGGTGCGCCGCCTGTTCGGGCGGAAGAGTGCGGTTCTGGGCCACCTTCGGGCCGGCGGCGGTCATGACGCCGATGCGGCCCCGGCGCGGCTGTTCGGCCTCAGAGACCAGATAGGGCGCCTTGGGCAGGGTCTCAAGCGTCAGGCCCACCCGGGCCGGGAGCGACATGGCCGGGACCCAGTAGTCGAACCGGCCGGATACCTCGCCGATGCGGCTGAGCGTGGGGCATAGCTGGCGGAAGAGCCGAAGGAGCGGGGGCATGACCGCCCAGGTCAGCCGCTCGGCCGGCAGGCGAGGCAGGAGCCTGGCCATCATGATCTGATCGCCCAGGCCCTCGTCATGCCAGACGAGCAGCGACTTCCCGTCCAGCGGCTCGCCCCGCCATTCGGGCACGCTCGTCACGGGCGGGATCTTGCGCGGGCGCTGCTCGAAGTGCGGCCAGGCCTCGGCGTAGCGGCCAAGGCTCAGCAGCGCGGTGGCGAGACGCCAATGCAGATCCGCGCTGGGCTCCAGCTCCACCAGGGCGCCGAGCACCGGAACGAGGTCCGCCTCGCGCGCCTGGCCGCCCAGGATCATGCCGAGGTTGTGCAAGGCCGGCGCCGTGCTTGGCGCATGGACGAGCACCTCGCGATAGCCGGCCTCGGCCGCGGCCAGGTCGCCAGCCCGATGCGCGGCGGCGGCGGCGCGAAAGCGGTTCTCGGCGTCGAAGCCCGTCATCCGCCACTCCTAACGCCAGGTCCTGGCGTCGACCAAGCCAAGGAAGCTTTCGAGCCGATGCAGATCCCCATCGACATCCCGCCAGGGCTGAACAGCGACGACACCACCTATGCGGCGGCGCCGGCGTGGACGGACGGATCGAACGTGCGGTTCCGGCTGGGACGACCGCAGACCGTGGGCGGCTGGGAGCGGCTGACCAATGCGCAGGCGAGCGGGGTGTGCCGGGCGGCCTTCGCTTGGAGCGACAACAATGCCGCGACCCTGAACATCGCCCTGGGCACCCACACCCACCTGCACCTGTGGCAGAGCGGTTCGTTCTTCGACATCACCCCGTACGGGCCGGTGGCGGCGCTGGGGCTCGATCCGCTGACCGCGACCAACGGCTCGGCGGTGGTGAGCGTGGCGCACACCGGCCATGGGCTTTCCACCGGAGCCCAGGTGGCGATCGCCGGCGTCCGGCCGGTGGGCCGGATCACGCCCAACGGAACCTTCACGATCACGGTGACGGACCCGGACCACTACACGATCAACGCCGGCGTGTCGGCGACGCTGACGCGGGCGCTGGGGTCGAACCCGTTCAGCGTCCTGCTGGGCTCGCCCGTGGTGACGGTGACCGAGACCGGGCACAACATCGCCGAGGGGACCACGGTGACCTTCGCAAGCGCCTCGGCGGTCGGCGGGATCACGCCCAACGGCGCCTTTCCCATCACGGTGGTGGACGCCAACACCTATCGCTTCAGCTTCACCGGCAACGCCGCTTCGACAGCGACGGGCGGCGGCGCGAGCGTGACGGCCAGCGTGCCGGCGGGCGGGGGCGGGCGAAGCGTCGCCGCGACGCCACAGCAGGCCTTGCCAGGCGGATCGCAGGACGGCACCGGCACCTTCGGCTACGGCACCGGGGCCTATGGGGTGGGCGGCTGGGGGCAGCCCTCGACCAGCGATTATTTCCCAAGGACCTGGAGCCTGGCGGCGTGGGGGCAGAAGCTGCTGGCGAGCCCGCGAAACGGCGGCGTCTACGCGTGGTCGAACGACACCGGCCAGCGCGCCGCTGCGGTCGTCCAGGCGCCCACACGGATCACCCAGATGCTGGTGGCGCCGCAGCGCCAGGTCTTCGCGCTCGGCTGCACCCAGGAGAACGGCCTGTGGAACCCGCTGTGCCTGCGCCATTCGGGCGTGGGCGACGAGACGCAATGGCTGACGGACCAGACCTCTTCCTCCACCGCGGTGAGTATGTGCTGCCGGGCGGCGGACGGATCGTGGGCGGGAAGATCCTTGGCCGCTACCTGCTGGTCTGGACCACCCAGAGCCTGTTCCTGGGGACCTACGTCGGCCAGGTGAACCAGGTCTGGCGGTTCGACAAGGTGGGCGACAAGTGCGGGCTGATCGGCCCCAACGCTGCGGCGATCCTGGGCGGAACCGCCTTCTGGATCAGCCCCGACCGGCAGTTCCACAGCTATTCGGCCGGCGGCGTCGTGGCGCCGGTGTCATGCACCATCCGGCAGGATTTCGCCGACAACCTCGCCGCCAGCCAGGCCGACAAGATCATGGCCTCCACCCTGGCGGCCTACGGGGAGGTGCGCTGGGACTATCCGGACCAGCGAGACAGTTTCGAGGTGAGCCGCTACCTGACCGTGGTGGCGGAAGGCCCGGACGCCGGCGTGTGGAGTCGCGGGCGGCCGATGGGCGGGGTGTCGCCGGCGCGGACGGCCATGGTCGACGCCGGGCCGGCGCCGAACCCGATCGGGGTGAGCGAGGCCGCCGAAGTCTATTGGCACGAGCAGGGCCATAGCGCCGACGGCGGCCCCTTGCCGTGGTTCATCCAGAGCGCCGACGTGTTCCTGGACGAGAACGCCGCCGTGCTTGTGCGGCAGGCCTGGCCCGACGTCGCCGACCAGGTGGGGGCGGTGCAACTTGCGCTCGCCAGCCGCCTGCATCCGCAAGGCGCGCGGACCCAGTTCGGACCTTTCACCCTGGCGCCAGGCCAGGAGACCCTGGACTTCAAGGCCTCGGGGCGCCTGTTCCAGATCACCTGGTCGGGCGCGTCGGCCCCCAGCTTCGCGCGCATCGGCCGCCTGGCGGTGGACGCCAAGCCGCGCGGACGGCGAGGGTGAGCCCCGAACTAGCGAAGGCCTGGGCGCGCTGCCGGCCGTGGCTGCTAGCGGCTCTGGAAGACGCCACGGAGGACGAGGTCCTGGCCGAGCTGGCGGCGGCGCGCGCGCAGCTCTGGTTCGGCGAGGCGAGCGCCCTGGTCACCCAGCTGGTCAGCGGACCGGAACCCTTCCTGCACGTGTGGCTGGGCGGCGGGACGCTGGCCGAGCTGAAGGCGCTGGCCCCAGGGATCGAGGCGTGGGCGCGGGCGGGCGGCGCCCGGGCGGTGAGGATCAACGGACGGCGCGGCTGGCGGCGCGCCCTGAAAGCCGCGGGCTTTTCGCCCGACGGCGAGGAATTGCGAAAGGCGCTTTGAGGATGTCGAAGAAGAGCAAGTCCACGACCAACCAGACGACGCACACCGTCGTCACCCCGACCAATCCGGAATGGGTGACCGCCCCGGTGCAGAATCTGGCCGGGCGGATCACCGACCTGGGCCGGCTGGACCCGCAGAGCCTGGTGGCCGGGCCGACGGCCTTGCAGACCGAGGCGGCGAAGTCGGCGGCGGCCCTGGGCGTTCCGTCGGCCTACGGCCGGGCGCACGACCTGTTCAATACCGCAGCGGACGGCGCAGCCCCGGTCGGAAGCGCCTCCAGCCTGCTGGACGGCCTGGACCGCTACCTGATCCCCTACCTGGGATCGGTGGTGGACGGCGCGCTGCGCGACTACGACGTCGGGGCCGGCCAGACGCGGGCGCAGAACAGCCTGGCTCTGGCGAACGACGAGACCTTCGGCGGTTCCGGCGGCGCGATCCAGACGGCGCTGTCGAACGACGCCATCACGCGCGGTCGAGGGACGCTGTCGTCCCAGCTGCTGAACCAGGGCTACCAGACGGCGGCGAACCTTTCGAACATGGACGCGCAGCGCCGCCAGGATATGGAACTGGCCAACATCGCGGCTTACGAAAACAGCCTGCAGCGGAAGCTCGCGGCCGGGACCGCGATGGCCGGCGCCGCCGGCCAGGAAAGCGCCGACGCCCGGGCGAGCATCGCCACCCAGGCGTCGATCGGCGACATGATGCGGCAGATCGAAGCCGCCAAGGCGACCGCGCCGATCTCGCTGTTGGCGACGCAATCGGGTCTGCTGAACTCCCTGCCGCTTGGTCTTTTCCATGGGGAAACCCAAGACGGAAACAGCACCAGCACGACGACGACGAAAAGCTCCGATCCGATCGGGGCGGTGACGTCGCTGGCGACGGGCCTCGGATCGCTCATGGGCATACCGTTCGATCCCGGCACCCTGGGCGGCATCCTCGTGAAAGGAATTGCGCGGTAGATGGACCCTTCCACCTGGCTCGCGCTGGCGAGCCTCGCCCTGGCGATCTTCATCCAGGCCGGCGCCGTGGCTTTCGTGCTGGGCGGCCTCTTCCGCGACGTGAAGCTGCTGCGCGACCAGGCCGACCACGGCGACTGCCGCCAGGAGCTGGCGGTGCTGAACACCCGCATCGCGGCCATGGAGGTGCTCGTTCAAGAGCTGGGCCACGACATCAAGAACCTGCTGACCGGGCGGATCGTGCCGGCGCGCCGAGCGCGTGCGGCCGGGGAGTGAGCCGGCCCTAAGCGGCCGCGGTCGATCCGCAGTTCGCACCACCCGAAAACCAAAGGAGATTGTCATGACCCCTCCCAGGCCGGAGCGGTTCTTCGCGGCTGTGCGCGCCGGACTGCTTGGGCCGCGGCTCAGCCAGCAGGAGGTCGAGGGCGTCGAGACGATTTTGAACGCTTGCGCGAGTTGGCCGCTGGCCTGCACGGCCTACGCCCTCGCCACCGCCTATCACGAGACCGCGCACACAATGGCCCCCGTCGTGGAGGCCGGTGGAGAGGCTTACCCGACCCGGATGTAAGACCCCGAAGGGCTTCGGCCGGTGGTGGCCGCGCGGCTTGGCAATCGCGAGCCGGGGGACGGGGTTCGCTACTGCGGGCGCGGCTATGTGCAGCTGACCGGACGGGCGAACTACGCACGCGCGGGCTTGGCGGACGATCCCGACCGCGCCCTCCATCCCGACGTCGCCGGGGAGGTGCTGGAGCGGGGCATGAGGGAGGGCTGGTTCGGGCGACGGCTGATGGACGTGCTGCCGCTGGGCGGACCGGCGACGCGCTCGCAATTCGTCGCCGCCCGGCGAGCGGTCAACGGCCAGGACCGTGCGGCCTTGATCGCGGACTACGCGCTGCGGTTCCAGGACGCGCTGCTGGCGGGCGGCTGCGCCTGATGATCCAGCCTCTTCGCGACCGTCAGACGCTGGCGGACTTGCTGACTTCCATCGCCGCGTGGACGCGGGCGCTGACGCGCCGGCGCGTGATCGTGGCCCATCCCAGAAAGGATTCTTGCATGACTCAGAACACCCCGACCCCTGCGCAGATGGAGCCGCAAGCCGTCAATCCGGTCGATGCGACGCAGGTGGTCCACGCCGTGGTCGATACCGTCCAGGCCCACCCCGACATCCCGCCGCCGCGGGCCGCCAGCGTCATCGCGAGCGTCCTCGCCGGCCTGGCGGACGCCCAACCGGCCATCTTCGCGGTCTCGCGCGCCGGGCCGCGGACGCAGGCGCAGGTCTCGCTGGGGCTGGGTCTTGCCGAGGTTATCGTCAGCGCCTTCCTGCGGAGGCGCGGTTGAGCAGCTTCTCCGGCCCGCTGCAGGTGCGGATATTGGACGTCCCGCGCGATGGGCGCGTGACGGCCGAGCTGTTGAAGCCCTTTCGCTACGACCCCGGTTCCGGCGAGGGGCCGATCGAGGCGCCAGCCGGTTTCGTCACCGATTTCGCGTCTGTTCCCTGGGGGCTCTGGAATTTGGAACCCCCGCTCGGAGATGCGGCCAAGGCGGCAGTCGTGCACGACTATCTTTATGCGTCGAGCGGCCTGTCAGGCCGCTTCAGCCGCGCACGCGCCGACGGGCTCTTCCGCCAGGCGCTGGCCGACAGCGGCGTGCCAGCGTGGAAGCGATTTGTCTTGTGGGCCGCGGTCCGGCTGGGCGGAGCCGGAGGTTGGGGCCATTGACCTCAATGGCCCCTGAGGGCGAGCCCCTGGGTTTGCGGCCTCGTCGCATCGCCCCCGTTGAGGGATTTCTGCATCCAGACGACGTCGATCCAGCGGCCGTGCTTGTACCCAAGGCTTCGCCCGACGCCGAGTTGCTCGAAACCCAAGGCGGTGTGGAGACCGATGGAGGCGGCGTTGCCGGTGTCGCCCACCAACGCCATCACCTGACGCACGCCGAGCGCTTCGCAGGCGTCAAGCACGGCGGAGAGGACCGCGCGTCCGACGCCGCGGCCGACGGCGTCGGCGGCGACATAGACGCTGTCCTCGACCGTGAAGCGGTAGGCGGCGCGAAGGCGGAACGGGCCGGCGTAGGCGAAGCCTAGGATGCAGCCCGCATCTTCCGCGACGACATAGGGTAGGCCGTAGGCGACCACCGCCTGGCGACGCTGCTCCATCTCCGAAGCGGAAGGCGGAATCTCCTCGAACGTGCCGAAGCCGTGCAGGACGTGATGGCGATAGATCGCGGCCAAGGCCCCGGCGTCGCTTTCCGCAGCCGGCCGGATCCGCATCAAGGGCTTTCCGCCCTAGCTTGCGCTTCAGCCGTCCAGCCCTTGGCGAGGGCCCACACCGCGAAGGCGTAATCGAGGGCGATCTCCTTCAGGAAGTCGAACCGGCCCGAGGCGCCGCCGTGGCCGGCCTCCATGTTGATCTTGAGCAGCACGGGCGCGTCGCCCTTTTGATGCTCGCGCAGTTTGGCCACCCACTTGGCGGGTTCCCAATAGGTCACGCGGGGGTCCGAAAGACCGCCGGTGGCCAGGACGGGCGGATAGGCCTGGTCCTTCACCTGATCGTAGGGGCTGTAGGCGGCGATGCGGTCGTAGGCCTCGCCGTCCTCGAGCGGATTGCCCCATTCGGGCCATTCCGGCGGCGTCAGCGGAAGTGTCGTGTCGCTCATGGTGTTGAGCACGTCGACGAAGGGGACGGCGGCGATGATGGCCCCCCAAAGGTCGGGGCGCATGTTGGCGACGGCGCCCATCAACATTCCGCCGGCCGAGCCGCCGTAGGCCGCGATCCGACCTTTCGACGCATAGCGCCCCTCGATCAGGTGCTCGGCGCAGGCGCTGAAGTCGGTGAAGGTGTTGGTCTTCTTCTCCCGGCGGCCGTCGAGGAACCAGCCCCAGCCCTTGTCGGAACCGCCGCGGATATGGGCGGTGGCCCAGATCCAACCGCGGTCGACGAGGCTGAGGTTGCGGATCGAAAAGCTCGGCTCCATGGCGTGGCCGTAGGAGCCGTAGCCATAGAGCAGCAGCGGCGCGGAGCCGTCGAGCGGCGTGCTTTTCAACATCAGCACCGTGATCGGAACCCGCTGGCCATCGCCAGCCGTGGCGTAGAGCCGGCGGGCGACATAGCGCGAAGGATCGTGGCCGGAAGGAATCTCCTGCGTCTTGCGGAGAACGCGCTCGCGGGTCCGCAGGTCGTAGTCGAACCACTGCCGAGGCGTCGTCGGCGACTGGTAGACGAAGCGGGTCGTGGTCGTCCGGTACTCGTAGCCGCTCTCGAGATGCAGCGCGTAGGCTTCCTCGTCGAAAGCGATCTCGTGGGTCCCGCCCGCCCGGGCCATGACGACCAGCCGGTCCAGGGCGTCGACCCGCTCGGCGCGGACCAGGTGGTCGGCATAGGCGGAAAAGCCGGTGATGTAGCGGCCAGGCTCGTGGGCCACCCAGTCGGTCCAGGTGGCCTTGGCCGGAATCAGGGCCGTGGAGACGCACAGCTTGAAGTCCTGGGCGCCGTCGTCGTTGGTGCGGATCACCCAGCGATCGGTCCAGTGGTCGAGCTCGTATTTCACCCCGACGCGGCGCGGCTCAGCGACCACCGGCGCGGCGGCGGGATCGGCGGCCGGTATCAGCCAAAGCTCGGTGGTTTCCTGATTGCCCACGTGGATCAGGATGTGACTATCGTCGGTGCTGATCCCGACGCCCAGGAACATGCCCTCGTCGTGTTCCTCATAGACAAGGATGTCCTCTCCGCCTCGGGCCAGCCTGCGGAAGACCTTCGAGGGGCGGGCATTCTCGTCGCGCCAGATCCAGAAGATCCAATTGCTGTCGGGCGAGAAGGCGAAGTCGCCGTAAGCGCTTTCGATGGGCTGGCCGAGCTCGGCGCCGGCAGCCAGCTCCTTGACGCGGATGGTGAAGTATTCGGAGCCCTGCTCGTCGGCGGCCCAGGCGTAAAGCGCGTGGTCCGGACTGTGGCTGGCCGCGCCGACCTGGAAGTAGGCCTTGCCCTTGGAAAGCGCCTCCTCGTCCAGCAGCACCTCTTCGCCGTTCGTGCGACCGCGGGGCCGGCGCGCGTGAATGGGATGCTGCGCGCCGATCTCGTAGCGGACGTAATAATCCCAAGGTCCGTCGGGCGCCGGGACGCTGGCGTCGTCCTCCTTGATGCGCCCCTTCATCTCCGCGAACATCTGCGCTTGCAGGGTCTTCGTCGCTGCGAGCATCGCCTGGGTGTAGGCGTTCTCCGCCTCGAGGTGTTGGCGCACATCCTGTCGAAGCGCGCCCGGATCGCGAAGCACCTGACGCCAGTTCTCGTCCTTCATCCAGGCGTAATCATCCACCCGGGCCCGGCCCAGCTGGTCGATGCGGTGAGGTTGTTTGCGGGCGAGGGGCGGAATGGGCGCGCTCATGGCGGTCTAATGCGCCGTGGCGGGTGGTCGCTCAAGCGTTGGCGCCATGGCCCCCCGCGTCGCTTAGGCGCAACCTCCTCACACGGTCTTTCCTTGGCGGGGGGGCAGGACTCTGATTCACTGAAACTCGTCATCGAGTTCGCGCAAAAGACGCGAAGGGTTCGAGTTTCTTCAGTCGTCGGGGCTGCCATGAACATGGATCTCTCCGTCGAGCTGATGCATGCGACCGTCCAGCTGGAGCAACCGCTCGGCAACGGCACGCGCACAGTCGGCACGGGGTTCCTCATTTCCGAAGTGGCGCCAGACGGGCGGCCGCGGACGGTGCTTGTCACCGCCAACCACGTGTTCCAGCAGATGCCGGGCCAGGTCGCCCGCATTGGCTATCGGTTCCAGAACAGCGACGGCAGCTGGAGTTATTCACCCCAGCCGTTGCAGATCCGCGACCAACGCGGCCACGAACTCTGGACCCGCCACCCGGCCCGGGACGTGGCGGCGATCACCATCACCGCGCCTCCGGAGTTCGCCAAGGCGGCGATACCGGAAAGCTACCTCGCCAGCGACGACACCTTCACCCGCTACCAGGTCGAAGCCGGCGACGAACTGATGGCGCTGGGCTTTCCGCGCGGCCTGGCGGCTAACCAGGCCGGATTTCCGATCCTGCGGTCGGGGCGGATCGCGTCATATCCCGTCGCGCCGGCCAAGGCCTTTCCGACCTTTCTGCTCGACTTCTCGGTCTTCCCGGGGAACTCGGGCGGTCCCGTGTTCATGCGCAATGTGGCGCGGCCTTCCAGCGACGGCCGCGTCCAGGCTCCGCAGGATGTCGAATTCATCGCCGGCCTTCTGACCCAGCAGGTCGAATTGAACAACGAGCGGCTGGAAATCGGCATCGTCACGCATGCGAAGTATATTCGCGAAACCTTGGCGCTGATCGACAATCCGGCGGCCCCTGTGACCATGGCCCAGACCGAACCCGTCACCGGCGCTCGCGCGGCCTCGGCCGAGGAAGCGGCGATTCCGCGCTAGTCAGCGCGGTTCCCGCCTTTTCTTTCCTAAACTCCAGCGGACCTGATCAGGCAACCGTCTGCGCGCGCAACCCGACATGGTTGTCAGAACTGACGGATTCCAAAGCTAGCCAAGGGATTTCTGGTGTCGGAGCGTCAAGAGAAACAGAGCACAATAATTGATATTTGTGCTTGTGTTGTTGTCAGCCGACAGATAGGAGTCCGGCGCTCCCGATCTAGACCGCGTCTACCTTAAGGTAGACCCGCATGGAAAGAAAAAAATGGACGAGAAGTCGGAAGTTATCGAGATGACGGCGGATATCGTTTCCGCCTATGTGGGCAACAATACCGTGTCCGCCGCTGATCTGCCGGGGCTGATCCAGAGCGTTCACCGTGCGTTGGCTGGCGTTTCGTCGGGCCAGGAATCGCCTGAGGTTACGCCTAAGGAGCCCGCGGTGCCGGTGCGTCGGTCCATCACGCCCGACTATCTGATTTGCCTGGAGGATGGCCGCAAGTTCAAGTCGCTGAAGCGTCACCTCCGCACAAAATACAATATGAGCCCCGAGGAATACCGGGCGAAGTGGGGCTTGCCGAAGGACTATCCGATGGTTGCGCCGAACTACGCCAAGGCGCGCTCGGATCTGGCCAAGCAAATGGGCCTGGGCCAAGGCGGCCGGCAGGCGCCCCGCAAGAAGCGCTAATACAGCTCAGCGAATTGTCAGAGCGCCCGTCGGCTCGGCCGGCGGGCGCTTTTTTTGTTCGCGCGGATCGATGACGCGGCGCCACATTTTGGACTTGCTCTCGATTCCCGCATCAGGCGATAAATGAATCATCGTGATTCCAAGCGGTTGTTAAGGAATCTGGAGATGGCGACGCAGATCGCAGCCCCGGCTGCGGCGGTCCGAGCGCACGAAGAGCTGTTCGCCTACTGGGTGTCTCTGCGGGCGAGCGGACGTCTTCCTGGCCGTCGCGACATCGATCCCGGATGCTTCAAGCGGCTGCTGCCCACCATCAGCCTCATCGACGTTTTGCCAGGCGCGGGCGACTTCCGCATCCGTCTCGCCGGAACCGGGCTTTACAACGTCTATGGCGGAGAGATCACCGGACGCCCGCTGGCGGAGGTCTATTCGCCGGCCGCTCTCGATTACTGGCGAGGGGAGCTCGGCGGTGTCGTATCAGACCAACGTCCGGCGGTCGGCGCGCATAACCTCGCCTGGCGCGGGGCCTCGCACCTGTCGGTCCTGTGGCTGCGATTGCCGTTGTCCTCAAATGGCGAAGACGTCGACATGATCCTCGGTTTCGACGCGGTCATAGGCATGGGGCAAGCGGCGAGCGGGATCCGCGCCGCCTAGATCAAATCCGAAGTCGTGGTGGTTTCCGCGTCGCGGCGGATTCTTGCGACCATCGAGGCCAGCCCATTGGACCGTTGGGCCGAGAGGGCGCCTGAGAGGCCGAGCTTGTCGAACGCCGCGCGTGCATCGAAGGCGAGGATTTCCTGTGGGCGGCGTCCCGAATACAGGCGCATCAACAGGGCGATGAGGCCTCGGACAATGTGCGCGTCGGAATCGCCGCGGAAGGTCAAGCCTCCATCGGCGCGCCTCTGGGTCACCAGCCAGACTTGGCTGGCGCAGCCTTTCACCTTGTTGGCGTCGTTGCGCTCGGCCTCTTGCAGAGGTTCAAGCTCGCGGCCGAGCTCGATCACGTAGCGATAACGCTCCTCCCAGTCGCCCAGCAGGTCGAACTCCTCGGACAGCTCCTGCAGCGTATCGTCTATCGCGCTCATCGAGGGGGACTTAAGTGAGCCGCAGGGCGAGCGTAATGGAGCGCCAGTCTCGGTAGTGTCTCAGTTTGAAATCGGCGGCCGCAATTTGCCGCGCCCCCCTTCTTGCCGCCCCGGCTGTGATACGCTTTGGTTGGATCGTCGCCGGTATCCTCGACCTCCCCCGTCGCAATCCTACCGACCATGACGGCGGCGCCGATCACATCGGCGGGGCGCATCTCTCCGCGGGGGCCTTTAGGCATCGGGGTGGTCCAGCATAAACTGCTCGATGCTGACCGGCACGCGGCCCCCAACCTTGGTGAGCGTGATGCTGCGATGGCCTTTGTCGCGCAGCTCAAGGGCCTTGGGCAGGGCGTCGGCGGCCGACAGGGGCTTGAGCGTCAGTGCGCCGGCGTTACGGGCGGCTCGGATTGTGTACATGCCGCCATCATAGCGATGCCCGCGCTTGGGCGCGACGCTTGTCAACAGCTCCGGTTTTCAAACTGAGACACTACCCGAGTCCCGCATGAGGCGAGGCGGCTTAACGGGACTCGCCAGCCGCGCTAGGGTCGTGGCCGATGACGGATCGTCGGGGAACCCGTGGGATGAAGGCGACTTCAGTCCACCGTCGGCCACGAGCGCCTCGCAGGCCCGCGGCGGCGGTCGGATTCGCGGTCATCTGGCATCTCGCCTGGGCGGTCGTCGGGGCGGCCGGCGCAGCAGTGCTGCGGGCGCGCGGCTTGGCGGGGGATGCCGAGGTCGCCGCCTTGACCGCAGTCGTGCTGCCGGGTCTGCTGGGCGCAGCGCTCGCCTGCGCCGGGGACAAGGCGCAGCGGTTCAGTCTCGTGATCTGGATGTTCGGGTCCATGGCGGCCTGCCTTCTGACCGGCGGCGCGGGCGGCCCGCTCGCCGCCTTATGCCTGGCGCCGCTCGCGGCCGCGACGGCGTTCCGCAAACCAGACCTGCTTCCACTCGGCGCCGCAGCGGCCCTGGCCTCGGCGGCCGTCGGCGCCTTGAGCGCACTGCTGCTTTCCCTTCCCGCTCCGGCGTCAGAAGCGGCTCCGTGGCTGGCCTTGCTTTCCCTTGGAGGCGGAGCCTTGGCGATGGGCGCGGGCCTGATCGCCCTGCATGTCCAAGTCCGCTTGGAGACCCGTCGAAGGGACTCGCTCGAAGAGGAGTTGATCGCGTTTCTGGACCATCAACCGCAGCTCCTTCTCGATCTCTATCCTGGCGGCCGCATCCTTAAGATCTATGGCGGACCTCCGCCGGGCGCGTCGACGTACGACCTCGTCGGCCAGAATCTTGGCGATCTCGCGCTGGCGGATGACCGACCGGAGGTCGACGCTGCGATCGAGGAGGCGGCGGCGAAGGGCGCAGCCCTCGTGCGTTTCCGCCCGTCGGCGGATGCGGACGGCTGGTGGGAGCTTCGCCTGCGGCGCATTGGGGAGGCCAAGATCCTGGGCGCCGTGCGCGACGCCGGCGTCGAGCGCACCCTCGCCGCAGAGCGGGAGGCCGCCGAGCAGCAGAGCCAGGCCAAGAGCCGCTTCCTGGCCAATATGAGTCACGAGCTTCGGACGCCGCTCAACGCCATCATGGGCTTTTCCGACATTATGCGTCAGCGGCTGTTCGGGCCGATGTCTGACCGATACGCGGACTATGCGGAGCTGGTCCACGAATCCGGGGCGCATCTGCTGGAGCTGATCAACGACGTGCTCGACATGTCGAAGATCGAGGCCGAGCGGTTCGAACTGGCGCGGGAGGCGCTGGACCCGCGGGAGCCCGTTTCCGCGGCGTTGCGGCTTATGCGAGGGCAGGCGGATCGCGCGGGCGTCACTCTGCGCGGCGTGCTCCCGGCGGAGGCGTTGACTGCGGACGCCGACCGGCGCGCCCTGAAACAGATCTGCATCAACCTGTTGTCCAACGCCTTGAAGTTCACCCCTCGCGACGGTTCGGTGACTCTGACGCTGCAGGAAGCCGGCGGCACGCTGGAGCTGATCGTCGCCGACACCGGAGTCGGCATCGGACGAGAGGATCTGGCGCGCCTCGGAAAGCCGTTTGAGCAGGCGGGCGACGCGGCCCAGAAGGCGGCGGGCTCCGGCCTCGGCTTGTCCTTGGTGCGTGCGTTCGCCCAGCTGCATGGCGGCGAGATGTCGATCGAAAGCGCCTTGGGCGAGGGGACGACCGTGATCGTGAGGCTGCCGATCCTAGTTTCGAGCACACCCTCGTCGGTTTCGCTCGCCGCCCAGGGCTGACGGCTCAGCGCGCCAAGGTCAGGAAGGCCCGGCCGGCCGCGAAATCTCCCACTTCGACATAGGCCCGGCGGACAACGTCGCCTTCGAACAGGAATTCCACGGCCACGGCCTCACGGGGGTCGAGGCCGGCGAGATCGGCTGCGGCGCTTGCTGGAAAGCGAAAGGCCCAGCCGCTGCGCGCGCCCTTGGGGAGAAGGTCGGAGCCTGCCGGGCTTCGCGCCTCGGCGGTGTAGATCCGCAACGCCGAGCGTGGCGGCAGGCGGCGCGCCAGCGGAAGACCGCGGACCTCGCCGACCAAACTGTCGAAATAGGGCGCTTCGCTACGCCGGCTGTCGCGCAGCAACAGCCGGGCGGCGAAGGGTGTTCGTCCATCGGCGAATTGCGCGAGTGCGAGCAGCACGCCCGGCGAAGTGCGTCCGGCCAGGCCGAACTTCAGTCGATCGTCGCCGAAAGCGGCGTCCTGCACGAGGCGCCAGCGGATCTGACCGGGGCCAGCGCGATCGGCGTTCCAGCCCGCCCTTTCGCCGGGGTAGCTCAGACGCTGCACGCGCGCATAGCCGGCGAACGCGCCGCGCACCCGCGCCGCCGCCGTCGTGAATTCAAGGGAATCGCAGTCTCCGGTGGAGGCTCGCCGGCGCGCGCGCTCGACGACCGCGGCCAAGGCGTCCGCCGAAGCGCCGGCCCTGAGCGCCGCGCCGCGTGCCTGCGCCTGGGACGCCAGCAGGGCTGCTGACACTTCGGGCGTGAAGAGACCGCATCGCGCGTCGGCGGCAGTCATGACCGTACGCTCGTAAACGAGGTCGAGGGCCTGCGCGTGCGCAAGCCCCGGAGGCGCGAGCGAGAGCGCCGCGGCTAACCCCATCCATCGAGACGCCGGCCGCGCTTTGCGCGTGCTCGTCATGCGTCTTTGTCGTTGCAGGCCAAGAAGCGACCGTGGCGCGACCCTAGCCATGGGTTCTTGCCGTTCCGTTATCGGTTGAAGGTGACAGACCCGGGCGAGGCGACGCATGCTGCGGCATGCTGATCGCCACGGACATCTGGGTCGGAGCCTTGATCCGCCGCGCCGAGTTGGAAGGCGCCTTCGCCGTCGTCGTGCGGAAAGGCGATCCTCGGGCGGGCGCAGTGCTGGTGAAGGTGTTGAACCGGCGAAGCGGCGCCGTGGGGCTCTACGCCGAGGCCACGCGTATGGATGGCGAAGCGGTTTGGATGCGACCGGCCAGGTCCGAGGTGGAGGCCGATATCGACAGCTATGTGGAGCGCGCGCTGCGGATCGATCCCGACCTCTGGGTGGTGGAGATCGACGACCACGAGGGCCGACATTTCCTAACGGAGGCTGTGGAGTTGGAATAGGAGGAACGGGAGCCGGCGCTTGAGGATTGCCGCCTCATGCGGCTGACCGACCTTCCCGTTCCGCTCGACCTGGCGCCCATGGAGGCGAAGCTCGTAGACGAGCCGCCGCAGGGTCCCGGGTGGCGCTATGAGCCCAAGTGGGACGGCTTCCGATGCCTGGCTTTCCGAGCGGGAAACGAGGTGGCCCTGAAGGCTAAGTCCGGCAAACCGCTCGCCCGCTATTTCCCCGACGTCGTCGCCACGCTCCAGGCCCTGCCGATGGACCGCTTCGTCGTGGACGGCGAACTGGTGATCGAGGTGGACGGCGTCTCGTCGTTCGAGGCGCTGCAACTGCGCCTGCATCCGGCCGAAAGCCGGGTTCGCAGGCTGGCCGCGGCGAACCCGGCCGGCTTGGTGCTGTTCGATTGCCTGCTGGATGGAAAGGGACGGTCCCTGGTCGATGCGCCCTTCACGACCCGCCGGGCGGAGCTGGAGACCTGGCGGAGGCGGTTTGCCGAAGCTCGAGCAATCCGGCTCTCGCCGGGAACGCATGATCGGCGGGAGGCCTGCGCCTGGCTGGAGGCGGTGGGCGACGCCCTGGACGGCGTGGTGGCCAAGCGGCTCGACGGTCCCTACGCGGCTGGCGAGCGGGCCATGATGAAGATCAAGCACATGCGCACCGCCGACTGCGTCGTCGGCGGCTTCCGCTACGCGCAGGATGGCGGCGGCGTGGGGTCGCTGCTGCTTGGGCTCTACGACGAGGCGGCGCGGCTCAACCACGTCGGCTTCACCTCCACGATCCCGCATGCCGAGCGCCCGGCGTTGACCCGGAAGCTGGAACGACTGGCGGGCGGCGTGGGCTTCACCGGCGACGCGCCCGGCGGCCCCAGTCGTTGGAGCACGGAGCGATCTAGCGAGTGGACGCCCCTGGAACCCGAACTGGTGGTCGAGGTGCGCTACGATCACGTCACCGGGGGGCGTTTCCGCCACGGCGCCAAGCTGCTGCGGTGGCGTCCTGACAAAAGCCCTCGGCAATGCACGCAGGCGCAGTTGCGCGCGGAAGCCTCGCCCAGCCGGCTCTCGCAGGCGCTGAAGGCGGCCGACGGCGGGGCTCCAAGCTGACCGACATTTGCGCGGCGGCGGCGCGCACGCTACCTCGCGCGCCATGACCAGTTCCCCCGCGGCGGAAGCCGCTCGCCGGCGCACCTTCGCCATCATCTCCCATCCCGACGCCGGCAAGACCACCCTCACGGAGAATCTGCTGCTTGCAGGCGGCGCCATCCGCGCAGCGGGGCAGGTGAGGGCCCGCGGCGAGAACCGCCGGACGCGCTCGGACTGGATGAAGATCGAACGCGAGCGTGGCATCTCGGTCTCTGCGAGCGTGATGACGTTCGACCACGACGGCCTGATGTTCAATCTGCTCGATACGCCGGGCCACGAGGACTTCTCTGAGGACACCTACCGCACCCTGACGGCCGCCGACGCCGCGGTCATGGTGCTGGACGCCGCCAAGGGCATCGAGCCCCAGACCCTGAAGCTGTTCGAGGTCTGCCGGCTTCGCGACATCCCGATCGTCACCTTCATCAACAAGATGGACCGCGAGGCGCAGGACCCCTTCGCCCTTCTCGACGAGATCGCCGCCAAGCTGGCGCTCGACCCGGCGCCCCTCTACTGGCCGGCGGGCTCCGGTGGGCGCTTCCGCGGCATGCTGGACCTGCGTCGGGAGCAGTTCCTCCCCTTCGCAAAACGCTCGTCCGACGGGCCGGAGGGCCATCCGGAAGCCATCGCCTTCCGGGGGAACGCCGTCGTCAGCTACCTTGACGCTGACGAGCAGGGCGAACTTGAGGAGGGGGCCATGCTCGTGCAGGAGGCGGCCAAGCCCTTCGATCCCCAGGCCTTCCTGGAAGGCCACATGACGCCCGTCTTCTTCGGTTCCGCGCTCCGCCACTTCGGCGTCGACCAGTTGCTTGAAGGGCTGGGCGCCTACGCCCCACCGCCCAAGGCCGTTCCCGCCAGCCGGGCGGCGGAAAGCACCCACGTCGCGCCGGGCGACCCGGAAGTGTCCGGCTTCGTCTTCAAGATTCAGGCGAACATGGACCCGAACCACCGCGATCGGGTGGCCTTCCTGCGCCTCACGTCCGGACGGTTCACGCGGGGCATGAAGCTGAAGGTGCAGAACACCGGCCGCCAGCTGTCGGTGAATGCGCCGATAATGTTCTTCGCGTCCGACCGCGAGCTGGCGGAGGAGGCGTTTGCCGGCGATGTGATCGGCATCCCGAACCACGGCGTGCTGCGGGTCGGCGACAGTCTTTCGGAAAGCGGGAGCCTGCGTTTCGCGGGCCTACCCAACTTTGCGCCCGAAATCCTCCGGCGCGTGCGGGTCAAGGATCCGCTCAAGGCCAAGCACCTGAAGAAGGCGCTGGAAGGCCTCGCGGAAGAGGGGGTCACCCAGCTTTTCCGACCGATGTTGGGCGCCGACTTCATCGTCGGCGCGGTGGGCCAGCTGCAGTTCGAGGTGATGGCCGACCGGTTGGCCAACGAGTACCAGCTCGACGTCGTGTTCGAAGCCAGCCCCTATGCCGAGGCCCGCTGGCTGTCCGGCGAGCGCGCCGACGTCGAGGACTTCCAGAACAAGCACCGCTCCGCTCTGGCGACGGACATCGACGAGCAGCCCGTCTTCCTCGCCAAGTCGAGTTGGGAGATCGGCTACGTCTCCGAACGCTTCCCGAAGGTCGGCTTCGAGAGGTCCAAGGAAAGGGCTTAAGGCAGCTTCGCGAGCGCGTTCGCCGTCGCTGCTGGTCACGTCGAGCATCAACGTGCCCCGGAACCCTGCGCCGGGTTGAGCTTTATTGAGCCGCCAAGGATTTCGTTAACCATCCTCAAGAAGTTAAGGGATTGTTAAACGTCGCCAGCCCGGCTTTTCTATCGGCTTTCGGGGACGCCCGGGCTGGATGGTCCGAGCCCGGCGCGACGGGAGCTGCGTGATGTTCGGACTGGCTCGGGATCTCAGACGCCTGTTCGTCGGGGAGCCAGTGCGCGGGCAAAGCCTGACCGGGGGAGACAGCGCCCTTCTCGAGCTTCTCGACCTCGGCCTGCTGCTGCAGGAAGGCCGGACCGCCGACGTCACGGCCAGCCGCATCCCGGCGAGGGATCGTCCGCGACGGCGGCTGGAGGCGGCGCTTATCTGGCGCGAGGCGGCGCGGCGCAGCGGCGACGTCGCCCATCTTCGCAAGGCGGCGGCGACGGCGGAGGCCGCCTCGGCGCTGCTCGACCGAGGACGTCGGCCTGACGCCTGGGCCCAGGCGCGTTGCGAGCAGGCCTACTGCGCCCTCGCCGGCGCCGAGTTGTTCGGAGACCTCGGCCTCAACGTGGCGGCGGAGCTCGCCTTCACCGAGGCGCGAGCCAGCGCGCGCAGCGGATTCTCCGCCGCCGTCGCGGAGGTCGGTCTCGCCATCGTCGCGGCGCGTGGAAATCTGACCCGTGTGGACGCCGTCGAAGCGGCGAGCCTCGCCGCCCGCTTCGACGGGCCGGTCGCCACCCTTGAGGCGCTGGCCAAGCGCGTTCCAGCGGCCCGCGGCAAGGCCGCTGAGGTGCGTCTCAGCCGGGCCGACATCCTTTGCGGACTGGGCGCTCGCCTGAAGGACGACGAGCTGTTGCGGCGGGCGGTGCAGGACGCGGCCTACGCCGCTTGCCGGCTGAACGCCGATTACGAGCCTCTGACCTGGGCTCGCGCGGAGATCGTACACGCCCAGGCGCTGACCCTTTGGGGCGAGCTTTCGGTGGACGTGGATGCGGTGACGGGGGCCGCCCAGATCCTGACGGACGTGCTGGAGCATTTGACGCGCGATCACAGCCCGCTCGACTGGGCGCGGGCTCAGCTTGGGCTGGCCGAGACGCTGCAGGTGCTGGGCGAAGCCACCGGAGAGACCCAGGCCTTCGAGCAGGCTGTGACCTGCTACGACCGCGCGAACCTTGTCCTCAAGGATATTCCGGCCATGCCGTTACGCGGGCTCGCCGCCAGCGCCCGCGCCGCCTGCCTGGCCCGCAGCGCCGAGCTGACCGGCGACCTGGCGATCCTCGATGTCGCCGAAGCCACCATGAAGATGGAGCTGTGCGCCCTGCAGGCGCGCCGCGATCCCGTCGGCTGGGCCGTCGCCCAGCTTCACCTGGCCCGACTCTACGAAGCGCGCCTTGACCTGACCGGGCGCGACCGCGGTCAGCGCGTGGCCGCCATAACGGCGTTGGAGGCGGCGCTGGACGTCTTCACCGAAGAAGGGGTGCGCACCCTCAGCGTCATGGCGTCAGACGCTCTGGAGCGGCTGCGCGTGCAGGCCCCCGAGACGCGCGGCCACGTCTAGGGGTCGCCGCATCTAGCGGCCCCGCCACCAACGCAGCCCCGCCCGCTCCAGCGTGTCCAGAGCCGCGTGGAAGGCGACGCCCATCACGCCCAGGACGGTCAGAGCGGCGATCATGCGGTCGGTCTGCAGCTTGTTGCCGGCGTCGAGGATCTGCCAGGCGAGGCCTCGCACGCCGCCCGAGCCGGCGCCGAATTCCGCCACCACCGCGCCGATGATGGCCAGGCCGGCGCCGACCTTGTGCCCCTCCAGCAGGAAGGGGACGGCCGAAGGCAGCCGCAACCGCAGGATACGCTCCCATCGGCTCGCGCCATAAAGGTCGAACAGCCGCTCCAGGTCCGGATCGGCGGCGTGCAGGCCCGTGACCGCCCCCGAGAAGATGGGGAAGAAGGCGACCAGCACCGCCAGCGCCACGATCGCCCGTTCGGGATGGTCGATCCCCGCCCAGATCAAGACCAGGGGCGCGATGGCGACCACGGGGGTCACCTGCAGCACCGAAGCGAGCGGCCGCACGGCGCGCTCCAGCAGCGGGTTCAATCCGATCAGGATGGCGATCGCCTGGGCGATGAGGCTGGCGATGACCAGGGCGGCGAAGGCGACCGTCAACGTGCGCCAGGCCGCCGCCGCCAGCACCGGCAAGTTGGCGGCCAAGGCGCTCGCGACCGCCGATGGCGGCGGCAGGAAATAGGCCGGGACCTGCGTCGCGCGGCAGGCGATCTCCCAGGCTGCAAGCAGCAAGGCCGTGAGGGCCAGCGGAGCCAGGCGCTGAACCCACCTCATCCGGCGACAGCTCCGGCGAGCAGCTCGGACACGCGTTCGACGGTGGCGCGGAACGAGGCGGTGGTGCGGAAGCCAGCGGGCCTTGGGATCGCGCCCGAGACGGCGGCTTCACCGGCCGTACGCCCCGGTCCGGGCGTCATGACCACCACGCGCGTCGCCATGTAGACCGCTTCCTCGACATTATGCGTCACGAAGACGATGGCGGGCTGCAGGTCTGCCCATAGCTTCAGCACGTCGTCCGCCAAGGCGCGCCGGGTGATCTCGTCGAGGGCCGCGAACGGTTCGTCCAGCAGCAGCAGCCGCGGCTCGGTGACAAGCGCGCGCGCCAGGGACACGCGCATGGCCATGCCGCCGGAAAGCTGGGCGGGACGCGCCCGCTCGGCGCCCGACAGTCCGACCCGGGCGAGCGCCGCGTCGGCCTGAGACCTGGCGGCGCGTCCCTTCACGCCCGCCAGCTCCAGCGGAAGGGCGACGTTGGCTCGCGCGCTGAGCCAGGGTGCGAGCGTCGGCGCCTGGAACACCACCGAGGTTTCCCCACGTCCCGGCGTGCGAGCGACCTGTCCGGAGGTCGGGCTTTCCAGCCCGGCGAGCAGGCGAAGGGCGGTAGATTTCCCGCAGCCCGACGGCCCGACCAGGGCGACGATTTCGCCCGCCTCGACCCGAAGGCTGAACGGACCGAGCGCCGGCCCGCGTCCGGGATAGCGGACCTCCACGCCTTCCAGGCTGGCGAGGCTCATTTCGCCAGGAACTGCAGCGTGTAGGCGCGCTTGTAATCCATGTCCTTGGGGTACAGGCCCTCGCTCGCGGCGGTTTCGAAAACCAGCTTCCAGCGCGCGTCGGTCATAGCGCCGACGCCCCCGGCCTTGGCGTCCCCGGAGTCCACCAGGCCGAACCGGCGCATCTTGTCGCGGGCCTGGTCGAGGACGTCCTCGGTCATTTCGGGGTTGTCCTTGCGGATCAACGCATCGGCCGCGCTCGGGTCCCCATAGAGGTAGTCGCGCCAGCCCTTGGCGGACGCTTCGACAAACGCCTTTACCGCCGCAGGATTGCTGGCGATCAGCGTGTTCGCCGCCAGCGCCATGTTTGCGTAGCCGGGGTAGCCGTTGTCGGCGAGCAGGAACACCACCGGCTTGAAGCCGGCCTGCTTCTCCAACGTATAAGGCTCGCTCGTGAGATAGCCTTCTTCTGCGGCCCGCTTGTCGGCGAGGAAAGGCGCCGAGTTGAAGGTGTATTTCCGCACCTGGTCGTCACTGAAGCCGTACTTGGCCTTCAGCCAGGGCCAGAAGGCCCCCACCGAGGCGTCCGACAGCAAGATGGGCTTGCCTTTGAGATCTTCGATGGTCCGCACCCCGACGTTCGGGTGTGCGAGGAGCACCTGCGGGTCTTTCTGGAAAAAGGCCGCCACCGCCTTCACCGGTGCGCCTTGCTGGGCGAGATTGAGCACCAGGAAGCTGTTGGAGCCCATGCCCATGTCCACAGCCCCGGCGGTCAGCAGCTGTGGAACGTTCACCCCGGGGCCGCCCTGCACGATCCGGACATCCAGGCCCCGGCGCTTGTACTCGCCGCTGGCCAGCGCCTGGTAGAAGCCGCCGTGCTCGGCCTGGGCACGCCAGTCGGTGGCGAAGCGTATCACCGTGACCCCGCCATCCGCGGCGGCGGCCTGCTTCTTCGCCGGCGAACAGGCTGCGAGCAACGCCGCCAGGGCGATCGCGATCGGGCGCAGGATCTTCATGGCGGACTCCCCGGCTTTGCGCCCCCACGGTAGGGCGGGCTCGCGCCGCTTCCAATACGGCCGCGCCGCGTCGGCCGGAAGATGCAACGCGACGCGCATAGCAAGAGGGCGGCGCTCCGGTCACCCGAGGCGTCGCCCTCTCATACAGATCCGTTGGGGGACCTGCGTCAGTCTGGTCGGTCACGACGTCCGTTTGCGGGGCGAGCCCGGCTCGTCTTCGTCGTCACCGGGTTCCACCGCCTAGGTCCCGGGTTTCCCTGGTCCTTCGGCTTTGGCGCCTGCGTTCCGCTGGACTTTTCCGGTTTCCCGGAGCTGTCTGCGCTTGCCGCTCCCTCGTGACGCCTCGACGTTGCGCCCGTCCCCGTTGTCCGGCAAGCGCCGAATCGGACCGGGCTGTGCGGCGGCTCTCAACAGTCTGTGAGCAACCGGTTGAAAGCCCGGTATCGGGTCAAATTTATAGTGCGAATTCAATCTATTGATCTTGTCCACAACAATGCTCAGCGGCTGGCCGCCAGGGCTTCGCGCCGCGCCTCCAGGGTCAGCCACTCCTCCTCCGCCGACGAGAGCTCGCGGCGGGCGTCGGCGAGCCCTTGGCTGAGCCGTTGGAACGCTGCGGGATCCCGGCTGTAGAGCCCGGGGTCCGCCAGGCCGGCCTCCAGAGCGGCGATCTTTTCCGGCGCCTCGGACAGCATCCGCTCCAACTCGGCGAGACGCCGCTGGTCCTTGTAGGACAGCTTGGCCGGTGGAGCCTGGGGCCGGGGGGCGGCGGCGGCCGGCGCCTTGAGCGAAGTCGACGGCCCGGCCGGCGCCGGGGCGAAGAAGCCTGGGTTTTGGCTGACGAAGTCCTGCCATCCGCCGGGCGTCTCCACCGCCTGGCCGGACCCGTTCATGCCGATGGTCGAACTGGCCAGGCGGTCGATGAAGTCGCGGTCGTGGCTGACCAGGATCAGGGTGCCTTCGTAGTCGGCCAGAAGGTCCTCGAGCAGGTCCAGCGTGTCCATGTCGAGGTCGTTGGTCGGTTCGTCCAGCACCAGCAGGTTCGCCGGCGTGGCCAGGGCGCGGGCCAGGAGAAGGCGGTTCCGCTCGCCCCCGGAAAGACTGGAGACCGGCTGCCGAAGCTGGCTTTCCTGGAAGAGGAAGTCCTTGGCATAGGCGGCGACGTGCTTCGGCCGGCCGCGGACCATGACCTGGTCGCCGTGCGGCGCCAGGATCTCCTTCAGGGTGGCGTTTCCTGAGATCGCGGCGCGGGCCTGGTCCACATAGGCGACCTCCAGGTTCGTCCCCAGCTTCACCTCTCCGGCGTCGGGAGCCACCTCGCCGAGCAGGATCTTGACGAGCGTCGTCTTGCCGGCGCCGTTGGGGCCGACCACGGCCACGCGATCGCCGCGCAGGATGCGGGTCGAGAAATTCTTCAGGACGACGCGTTCCCCGAAGGCCTTGGCCAGCGCCTTGCCCTCGATCACCCGTTGGCCCGAGAGCCCGCTGCTCGAGACGCCCATGGCGAGCTGGCCGCGGACGTCGCGCAGCCGCTCGGCCCGCACTTCGCGCATCGCCAGCAGGCGCCGCCGCCGGCCCTCGTTGCGCGCCCGTCGGGCGGTCACCCCCCGGGCCATCCAGTGCTCTTCCCGCGCGAGCGCCTTGTCGAGGCGGCGCGCCTCGTCGGCCTCCTGGGCCTCGATTTTCTCGGCCCAGGCGTCGAAGCCGCCGAACCCGGCATCCAGCCGCCGCACCTGCCGCTGATCGAGCCAGAAGCAGCGCTGCGTCACGCGCTCCAGGAAGGCCCGGTCGTGGCTGACGATCAGCGCTGCGGCGCGGCTGGCATCCAGCTGGGCCTCAAGGGTTTGGATCGCCAGGATGTCGAGGTGGTTGGTCGGTTCGTCCAGCAACAGCACGTCGGGGTCCTCGGCGAAGGCGCGCGCCAGCGCTGCGCGCCGGGCTTCGCCGCCGGACAGTCCCTCGGCCGGCTTGGCGGGATCGAGGCCGAAGGCCTCTAGTTCCGCGGCCGCCCGATGCCGCTCGGCGCCGCTCGCCGCGGCATAGTCCAGCAGCGTCGCGCCTTCCACCGACGGCTCCTGCCGAACGAAACTGATGCGAACGCCCGGGGACAGGGTGCGCTCGCCGGCGTCGGGTTGGGCTAGGCCGGCGAGGATCCGCAGCAGGGTGGACTTGCCGGCGCCGTTGCGCCCCACCAGGCAGGCGCGGACGCGCGGCTCCAGCGCCAGGTCGACGCCGTCGAACATCGACTTTGGACCGTCCGCGAGCCGGACGCCCTTCAGGGCCAGGATCGGCGTTCTCATCGGCCGGGGGAGATAAAGGCTTGCAAGGCCTTGGGCCAGGGCTTCTGGGCGACTAGATGGACGCCATGACCGCGCGGCCCTTCTGGCGCACCAAGACGCTCGAGCAGATGACCGCTCGGGAATGGGAGAGCCTGTGCGACGGCTGCGGCCTCTGCTGCCTGGTGCGCTTCGAGGATGAGGAAAGCGGCGACATCATCCCGACCCGCGTGCATTGTCGGTTGTTCGACGCCGAGCTCTGCCGCTGCAAGGACTATGCGCAGCGTCACCGTCATGTACCCGACTGCATCAAGCTGACGCCTCACAACATCGAGGCGTTGGAGTGGATGCCGAAGAGCTGCGCCTACCGGCGCCTGCATGAGGGCCGCGGCCTGGCCTGGTGGCATCCCCTGGTGAGCGGCGATCCCGAGACCGTGCACCAGGCGGGCGTCTCGGTGCGGGGGCAGACGATCGACGAAGCGGTCCTAAGCGACCCTGACGACGCGCTCGACTTCACCGCCTGGGATCTGTCGGACGAGCGGGGTCGCGATTGACGCTGTGGTATTTTCGCCACAGGAGTTCTTGCGTGCGCCGCCGGCGGGACCAATCTACACCCACTGTGATGTGTGAATCGAAGGGCTGAACCGTCTTGGCGCGCGACCCCTATCAGGAGCTGGGAGTTCCCCGGACCGCCAACGCGGATGAGATCCGCAAGGCGTTCCGGAAGCTGGCCAAGCAGCACCACCCCGACACCAATCCCGACAACAAGGAGGCCGAGGAGCGCTTCAAGCGCGTGAGCGCGGCCTTCGACATCCTGGGCGACGCCGACAAGAAGAAGAAGTTCGACGCCGGCGAGATCGACGCGGACGGCCGTGAAACCTATCGCGGTTTCGCCGGCGGCCAGGGGCCGTGGGGCGCGAGCCCCGGCGGTGGCTTCAGCCAGTCCCGCCGATCCGCCGGCGGCCCGTTCGGCACGGAGAACTTCGAGGGCGTCGACCTGGGCGACATCCTCGGCGAGATGTTCGGCGGCGGGCGTGGTCCGGGCGGCGGCCGGGGCGGCGGCTTTGGCGGTTTCTCCCAGCGCGGCGCCGATGTGCGCGCCAAGCTGGAGATCGACCTGGAGGAGGCCATCCGCGGCGGCAAGAAGCGGATCTCCTTCTCGGATGGCCGCACCATCGACGTGACGATCCCGAAGGGCGCCCAGGAAGGCCAGACGCTGCGGCTCAAAGGGCAGGGCCAGAGCGGGCGCTCGGGGCCGGGCGACGCCCTCATCGAACTGGCCATCGCCCCCCATCCCATCTTCCGCCGCGAAGGCGAGGTGTTGGTGATGGACGTGCCGGTCACCGTCTATGACGCGGTCCTGGGCGGCAAGGTGGAGGCCCCGACGCCCGATGGCCCGGTGACCCTGACCGTACCGAAGGGCTCCAACACCGGCGCCAGGCTGCGGCTGAAGGGGCGCGGCCTGTCGGATTCCCAAGGCCGGCGCAGCGACCTCTTCGCGCGTCTCGTCGTGACCTTGCCGGACGCCCCCGACCCAGAGTTGGAAGCCTTCGCCGAGGCGTGGCGGCAAAAGCGCCCCTACACGCCCCGCCGTCGGAAATAACGCCCCGCGCCGTGACAGCCGAGCCCGGGCGTTCCATAACCCAGGCGTTCAGGCGCGGTTCAGTGCAGGATCGGTAGCTGTGGGGCTCATGAAACGCCTGCTTGTCATCCCGGCGCTGCTCGCCGCCCTGGCCGCGCCCGTCGCGGCCTACGCCCGCTCGCCGGTGCTCTTGGCCGAGGCGGGGCGCCAGGCGCCGCTCTCACGCGTTCTCGCTTCGATCGCGCAACGGGAGCCGGGACGGCACCTCAACACGACCATGGGCCAGGCCGGCGGCCGTCCGGTCTATTATGTGCAGTGGCAGACGGCCGACGGGCGTGTGGTGATCTTCGTGGTCGACGCCGAGACTGGCCAGATCCTTGGCCGGCAGGGCGGTTGACCCCATCGGAGGGACGTCGACTTGCGTATCCTGCTTGTAGAAGACGATCCAGATCTCTCCCGCCAACTGAAGCTGGCGCTGGCGGACGCCGGCTACGCCGTGGACTATGCGCCCGACGGCGAGGAGGCCCAGCACCTGGGCGAGACCGAGCCCTATGACGCCATCATCCTCGACCTGGGCCTGCCCAAGGTGGACGGCGTCTCGGTGCTGGAGCGGTGGCGGCGCGACAACCTGGCCACGCCGGTGCTGATCCTGACCGCCCGCGGCGCCTGGAGCGAGAAGGTGGCGGGCTTCGACGCCGGGGCCGACGACTACCTGACCAAGCCGTTCCACACCGAGGAGTTGCTGGCCCGCCTGCGCGCCCTGTTGCGGCGCTCGGCGGGACACGCTGCGCCCAACCTCGCCTGTGGCGGGCTTCGCCTGGACCCCCGCGCCGCGCGCGCCAGCGTCAATGGCGAGCCGCTGCGCCTGACCTCTCTGGAATACCGCCTCCTGCACTACCTGATGATGCATCAGGGCCGGGTGATCAGCCGCACCGAGCTGGTGGAGCACCTCTACGACCAGGACTTCGATCGCGACTCCAACACCATCGAGGTCTTCATCGGCCGCGTTCGCAAGAAGATCGGCGCGGACCGGATCGAGACCGTGCGCGGGCTCGGCTATCGCCTGACCTGCCCCGAAGACGAGGGCCGCGACGCTGGCTCGAGCTAAGTCGCGCGGGCGCCTGGTCGCATGGCTGCGCCGGCCGTCCCTGGCGCGGCGGCTCGTGCTGCTGGCGGTGGGCTGGAGCTTCGCGGCCCTGGTGATCACCGCGGTGGTGCTGGCGCTGCTCTTCCAGCATGCGGCCATCCGCCGGGTGGACCAGGGGCTGAAGGAGCTGGTCGACAACCTGGTCCGTTATTCCACGGTCGACCTGCAGAGCCATGAGGTGTTCGCCCCGCCGCTCACCGACGAACGGGCCCTGGCCGCCTATTCCGGCCGCTATTGGGAGATCGCCGAGCCGGCCGCCGACGGCGGGGTTCGGCCCCTCGTGCGCTCCTATTCGCTGTTCGACTTCGCGCTGAAGACGCCGCCCGACCTGCTCACGCGCTTCAAGGCTGAGCCCGGCAAGGCTGTGCACTATGACACGCGCGGCCCCCTGGACGAGCCCCTCCGCGCCCGTGCGCAGCAGAACCGCCTGCCGGGTCGGGACGTGCCGGTGATCTTCCTGGCGGCCGAGGACCGTTCGGAGGTCGACCGGGACGTCCGCGCCTTTGTCGCCGCCACCGCAGCGGCCTTCCTGTTGCTGGGCGGGGGCTTGATCGCGGCCATCGTCATCCAGGTGCGGGTGGGGCTTCGGCCGCTGTTCACCCTGGGCCACGAGGTGGCGCTGGTGCGCCGCGGCAAGGCCGAGCGCCTGCGGGGGGATTATCCCTCCGAGCTGGCGCCGCTGACCGACGAGCTCAACGCGCTGGTCGCGCACAACCAGGAGGTGGTGGAGCGCCAGCGGACCCACGTCGGCAACCTGGCCCACGCCTTGAAGACGCCGATCTCCGTCATGCTTACCGAATCCGGCCAGCGCCCGGGGCCTTTGGCCGAGGTCGTGACGCGGCAGGTCGAGGCGATGCGTCGGCAGGTGGACCATCACCTGCGTCGCGCCCGCGCCGCGGCCCGCACCCAGGGCCAGGGCGAGCGCACCGCGGTGGCCGAGGTCCTCGACGAGCTCGCGCGGACCTTGCAGCGGATCTTCCAAGATCGCGGCGTCAGCGTCGATTGGGACGCGGACGAGGAGCTGTTTTTCCTCGGCGAACGGCAGGACCTGCTGGAGATCGCCGGAAATCCAATGGAGAACGCCTGCAAGTGGGGGCGCCGGCATGTCCGCGTGCGCGCCGTCCCGCTCGGCGAAGCCCGCTTCCGCCTGACCGTGGAGGACGACGGCCCCGGGCTGCCGCAGGATGTCCGCCTGTCGGTGCTGAAGCGCGGCGCCCGCCTCGACGAGAGCGCGCCCGGCTCGGGACTCGGCCTCTCGATTCTGGACGAACTCGCCCGCGCCTACGGGGGGAGCGTGACGCTCGACGAGTCGCCCTTGGGCGGCCTGTGCGTTCAGGTCGATCTGCCGCGCGCCGAGGCGTGACATGCTTCGCAAAGCCTTAACCCGCCATGGTCATCCTCTCGGCTGACGAGCTGGGTGCTCGCCCCGGAGCTCTGCATGCCTGCTCTTTCGGAGCACAAGCTCGACATCGTCCGCACGCTGGTGGAAACCGCGCCGGACACCGTCGTGAACAGCTTGCAGGGCGCATTGGCTTCCGTCGGCGCCGAGACTCCGCTTGGCAGCGTGCGTCGCCTCGTCGAAGGCGAAGCGCGTGATCGGCAGCTCCGCAACACCGTGCTTCTGCCCATTGTCCCCATGTGCTCGGGCGCCATCCGCGATCCCGGAGACCTGGCCTTCCCCACGCGCGTTCTGGGCCTCCTCTGGCGCGGACTGAAGGCCGAGGCGCCCGCTGTGGTGCGCGCGGCGCAGCTCGCGCTTTTCGACCATCGGCCAGGTGTCACGAGTGCCGAGCATTTCGATCAGCTGGCCGCGATCGCCGCCCAGGGGGTGCGCGCCAGGGAAGTCCGCGAATTCCGCCTCGCGGCCGAAGCTTGCGACAGCGCCCGACCGGGCGGCGCCGAGGCGCTGGCGGCCTGCCTCGACCTGGCCGCGGTGGTCCGCAGCGTCGCCCACAAGCTGGCGGACTGGGTCGCCCATCCCACCGAGGACGCCATGATCGGCTCCCGGCTGGCCTACAAGGACGCGGTGGCCATCGCGCCCGACGCCGGGCCGCGGTTCTTCCGCATGCTCGGCGCGCAGCTTCCGCATGACTGGATGGTGTTGAGATTGATCAGCGCCATCATGGACCGGCCGACCGAGCGCTACCTCGCGGAGTCCGAGCTTGGCGTGTTCGCGGAGCGGATGCTGAGCGAGATCGGCGACGCCCTGACCACCATCCAGAAGTTCGACCTGGACCTGGGTCCCGCCGCCGCCGTGCAGGCGGCGCGCCTGGTCGACAAGATCACCATCGAGGCCAACGAGTTCGAGAACCTCGTCTCGCTCTCCCGCGATCAGGGGTGGGGCTATACCGTGACCGCCCATCGCAAGGCGCTGGCGGCGGTGGTCGAAGGCCGGCTGCGCGAGTGCGAGAAGTACTTCCAGCAAGCGCTGCCGAGCGGCGCCGCCCGGCTGAAGCGCATCCGACGCACGATCCCGCGCCTCAGCAACCCGCCGGACATGGGCCGGGTGAGCCGTTGCCAGACGTTGCTCACCTTTGTCAGCGAGATTCGCCACAGCGCCAACTACGGGGGCTTCGCCGCCGCGCGCGCCCGGCTGCTGGAAAAGCTGGGCGAACAGCTCGACCATTATGTCGAGGAAGTGCTCGACATGGTGAAGACCGGAGAGTCGGACGACGCCGAGAACGCGCGAGCCTTCCTGGCGATCACCGCCGACTTCGCGCGCCTGATCCGGGACGACAAGGCCGCCGAGCTGGTCTGCCGGCGGAGCGTCTCGGCGTTCGCGGCCGCGGCGGCCCTGGATCCCGCGCCCAGCCTCGCCGCCGGGACCTGACGCCGCGCTCGCGCGCCTGATCCAATTGGGCTAAAGCGCGCCGCATGATCGTGTTCTGGGTCGCCGCCAGCGCCCTGGCGGCCGCCGCCGCCGGCCTCGTCCTGTTCCGCGCGGCGGCAGCCAGCCAGCCCGCGGTCGACCCCACTTCCGCCGTCTATCGCCGCCAGCTCGCCGAGATCGACGAGCTCGCCCAGCGCGGCCTGATCGCCGAGGATGAGCGGCGCAGCGCCCATGCCGAGGCGGGGCGCAGGCTGCTTCGAGCGGCCGAGGCGGGGCCGGAAACCTGGCGGACCGGCGGGACCGTGCCGCTCGGCATTCTGGCCGCCGCCGGCGTCGCGGCGGCGGCGACGCTGGGCCTTTATGTCCTCGTCGGCCATCCCGGCTCGGCCGACCAACCCTTCGCCCGTCGTCTCGCGGAATGGCGCGCCTCCGATCCCGCCAGCCTTCAGGCGCCGGAGCTCGCCGCGGTTCTGGAGCGCCTGACCCAGGAGCGGCCCGACGACGCCGAAGCCTTCCGTTTCCTGGCGGTCGCGCGCGGCGCCTCCCAAGACCCCGCCGGGGCCTTGCGCGCCGTCAAGCGCGCGGTCCAGCTGGCGCCGCGCCGCGCCGATCTCTGGGAGCTGCTCGGCCAGGCTGAGATCGCCATCGGCGACGGCGCCGTCACCCCGCAGGCGGAGGCCGCCTTCCGCGAGGCGGCGCGCCTTGATCCCAGCGCCTTCGCCGCGCGCTTCCATCTCGCCCGCGCCCAGATCGATCTGGGAGACAAGGCCGGCGGCGTGGCCGCGTGGCAGGCGCTGCTGGCCGATATGCCGGCGGATGATCCCCGGCGCGGGAGCCTGGTCCAGGCCATCGCCGAGGCCCAGGGCCAAGCGTCTTCGCGCCCATCTCCCGCCGAAGGCCAGCTCGGCATGATCCGCGGCATGGTTCAGCGCCTGGCGGCCCGGCTCGCGGCCAGCCCCGACGATCCGCAAGGGTGGGTGCGGCTGGTGCGGGCCTATGCGGTGCTGGGAGATGCGCCGCGGCGGGACGCGGCCTTGGCCTCCGCCAAGGCCCGCTTTGCGGGGCGTCCTGACGTCACCGCGGAGCTCGACGCCGCCGCTCGCGCGGAGCCGATGCGATGAACCTCTGGCCGAAGTCGCCCAAGGCGCGGCGCCGGCTGATGCTGGTCGCCTCCATCGCGCCGGTGCTGACGGTGGCGGCGGGGCTCGCGCTTTGGGGCCTGGGGGACAGCGTCTCCTTTTTCTACACCCCCTCGCAGGCCGACCAGGCCAAGCCGCCGGCCGGCCGCAGCCTGCAACTCGGCGGCCTCGTGGCGCCAGGCTCGGTGGTCAAGCATCAGGACGGGACGGTGGAGTTTTCGGTCCGCGATCAGCACGCTGTCGACAAGGTGGTCTTCAAGGGCGACCTGCCGGATCTCTTCCGCGAGGGCCAGGGCGTGGTGGCTGTGGGCGCGTTCCGCGACGACGGCGTGTTCGCCGCCAAGCGCGTGCTGGCCAAGCACGACGAGCGCTATATGCCGCGGGAGCTGTCACGGGCCCTCAAGGCCCAGGGCGAGTGGCGGGGCGACGGCGCCCGGCCGGCCTATGCGGTGAAATCCGGGAGCGGGTCCTAGCATGTTCGCCGAGATCGGCGCCTTCGCCCTGGTGCTCGCGCTCGCTTTTTCGGCGGCCCAGGTCGGGCTTTCGGCCGCCGGACGACTCCGCCGCTCGGCGACCCTGGCGGCTGCGGGCGAGGGCGCGGCCGTCGCCGCCTTTCTCGGCGTGGCGGTGGCCTTCGCGGCGCTGATCCACGCCTTCGTCACCTCGGACTTCTCGGTGGCCAACGTCGCCGCCAACTCCCACACCGACAAGCCCATGCTCTATAAGGTGGCCGGCGCCTGGGGCAGCCACGAAGGCTCCATGCTGCTGTGGTGCCTGGCGCTGACCGGCTACGGCGCCGCCGCGGCCATCCTGTCCGGCGGCCTGCCGCGCGGTCTGCGCGCGGTGATGGTGACGACCCAGGGGCTGCTGGGCGTCGTCTTCCTGGCCTACACGGTGTTCGCCTCGAACCCCCTTGACCGCCTCGCCGCCGCGCCGGTGGAAGGGCGCTCCCTCAACCCGCTGCTGCAAGACCCGGCGCTGGCCGTCCATCCGCCGTTCCTCTACGCGGGCTATGTCGGCATGTCGGTGGTCTTCTCCCTGGCCGTCGCCGCCCTGGTGGAGGGACGGGTTGAGGCCGCCTGGGCGCGTTGGGTGCGCCCCTGGGCGCTCGCCGCCTGGAGCCTGCTGACGGTCGGCATAACCCTGGGGTCCTTCTGGGCCTACTACGAGCTGGGCTGGGGCGGTTGGTGGTTCTGGGACCCCGTTGAGAACGCCTCCTTCATGCCCTGGCTGGTGGCCACCGCCCTGCTGCATTCCGCCATCGTCACGGAGAAGCGCGGCGCATTGGGGGGTTGGACGGTGTTCCTGGCGCTGGCCGCCTTCACCTTCTCCATGCTGGGCGCCTTCCTGGTGAGATCGGGGGTGCTCACTTCGGTGCACGCCTTCGCAGTCGATCCCACGCGCGGGGTCCTGCTGCTGCTGATCCTCGCCGCCACCGCCGGGGCGGGGTTCGCCCTTTTCGCCTGGCGCGCGCCCCAGCTTTCGACCGGCGGCATGTTCGCCCCGGTCAGTCGCGAAAGCGCGCTGGTGCTCAACAACATCCTCCTGGCGGCCGCCACCGCCACCGTGCTCCTGGGCACCCTCTATCCGCTCATCCGCGAGGCCCTGAGCGGCGAGGCGATCTCGGTCGGCCCGCCTTATTTCAACCTCACCTTCACGCCGCTGATGGCCGCCCTGCTGCTGCTGCTGCCGGCGGGGCCCCTGCTGGCCTGGAAGCGCGGAGACGCCGCGGCCGTGGCCCAGCGACTCTGGGCGGCGGCGCTCATCGCCGGGGGCGTGGCGCTCGCCGTCTACGCGTTCGTGAGCCCGCGCAAGGCGTTCGGCGCGGCGGGGCTCGGGCTGGGCGCCTGGCTGATCGCCGGCGCCGTGGCCGAGCTGGTCGAGCGCACCCGCGCCCTGCGCGCGCCGGCCCGAGAGAGCTGGCGTCGCCTGGTCGGCCTGCCCCGCGGCGCGTGGGGGATGACGCTCGCCCACCTGGGCCTCGGCGTCTTCGTCCTCGGCGCCTGTTTCGAGACGGGATGGAAGGCCGAGGCGGCGGAGACCTTGCCCCAAGGCGGGGCCTTGGACGTGGGCGGCTACCACGTGGTCCTGGAGGACGTCTCGCCGGTGAACGGCCCCAACTACGCGGCTGAGCGCGGCCGGATGATCGTGACGCGCGCGGGCGCCCCCGTCTGCCAGGGCGCGCCGGAACGCCGGACCTACGACGCCGGCGCCCAGACCACCTCGGAGGTGGCGATCTGCTATCGCGGGCTTAGCCATCTGTACCTGGTGCTGGGCGAACGGCGCGGCTCCGCGGAGCGGCCGGTCTGGCTGGTGCGCGCCTATTGGAACCCTTGGGCCTCCTTGCTCTTCGCCGGCCCCGTGGTCATGGCGCTGGGCGGCCTGGTCTCTCTGTCGGACCGCAGGCTTCGGCTGGGCGTGGGGCGGCGCCGGGAACGCGCGGCGTGAGGCTGCGCGTCCTCATCGCGGCTCTGGCGGCGGTTGGCTGCATGGCGGCGGCCTCGGACCCTGCCGAGCGGCTTCCGGACCCCGCCCAAGAGGCGCGCGCGAGAGAGATTTTCGCCCAGGTCCGCTGCCTGGTCTGCCAGAACGAGTCCATCGACGACAGCGAGGCCGACCTGGCGCGGGACCTGCGAGTCATCGTCCGCAAGCAGGTGCGCGAAGGCCGCAGCGATGCGGAGATCAAGCGCTTCCTGGTTGATCGCTATGGCGAGTTCGTCCTCATGCGGCCGGCGCTGTCGGTCGGCAACGCGGCGCTGTGGATCGGGCCTTTCCTGGTGGTGCTGCTGGGCGGGCTGCTGCTGGTCGCAAGGTTGCGGAACCGGACGCCCGATCCGGAGCTCGACCCCGACGATGCGGAACGCCTCCGGCGGCTCACCGAAGGCGAAAGCTGACACATGGGCGCCCTGGAATGGCCGCGAGATGGCGCTCAGGGTGGCCAATTCTAAGTTCGGGGGGCTTTGCGCCCTCGCACATCGAACCTAGGTTTGTCGGCGCGGGCGGCACATCCTCCAGCCGCGCACAAGGAACAACAGGCTGATGACTTCGAAGAAGAACGGTTACCTCCTGGGCGCCCTGGCCGGCGCCGGCGTGATGGCGGCGGCGGTCGCCGGCGCGGGCGTGCGCTTGCCCGCCGCCCAAGCCGATCAGCCGGGGCTTATCCGCGCTTCGACCGCGCCGATCTTCGCGCCGCCGCCCGGTGCGCCGATGTCGTTCGCCGACATCTTCGATCGCGTCTCGCCGGCCGTGGTGTCGATCAATGTCACCAGCCGGGTCGAAGCCGGCGCGCTGCGCATCCCGGGTCTTCCGTTCGACCTGGTGCCGCGGGGCGGCGGGGAAGACGACGACGGCAGCCCGCCCCAGGGCGGCCGGACCGAAAAGGGCCAGCCCAAGCTGCCGACCCAGCAATCGGCCGGCTCCGGTTTCTTCATCTCGCCCGACGGCTACGTCGTGACGAACAACCACGTCGTCGAGAACGCCGAGTCCATCAAGGTGGTGCTGAAGGACGAGTCCGAGCTCGAGGCCACCGTCGTTGGCCGCGACGAGGCGACGGACTTGGCCGTGCTGAAGGTTCGGGGCCGCAACGGTCCCTTTCCCTTCGTCGACTTCGAGAACTCGGCGCGGCCGCGCGTCGGCGACTGGGTGATCGCAGTCGGCAACCCGTTCGGCCTGGGCGGCACCGCCACCGCGGGGATCATCTCCGCCTACGGGCGCGATATCGGCGAGACCTTCGTCGACTACATCCAGATCGACGCCCCGATCAATCGGGGCAATTCCGGCGGCCCGACCTTCGACATCTATGGCCGTGTGATCGGAGTGAACACCGCCATCTTCTCGCCCTCGGGCGGCTCGGTCGGCATCGGCTTCGCGATCCCCGCCGAAGTGGCGGACCAAGTCACCAAGACCCTGATCTCGGGACGCGCCATTCAGCGGGGCTACATCGGCGCGACGATCCAGAATTTCACCGCCGACATGGCCGAGGCGCAGGGCATGGGGGCCCAGAGGGGCGCCATCGTCGCCGATCTTGCGCCGGGCGGCCCTTCCCAGCGCGCCGGGGTCCTGGCCGGCGACGTCATCGTGGCCATCAACGGCAAGAGCGTGAAGACCTCGTCCGAGCTCACCCGCGAGGTGGCCCGCGCCCGTCCGGGCGACACGCTGCGGCTTGAAGTGATCCGCGACGGCAAGCGGCGCACGGTGGACGTGCGCTCCGGCACGCGGCCTTCGGAAAAGGAGCTCGCGGCGAACGACAACTCCAGTGATGGGCGGGGCGGCTCCGGCCAGAACGCGCCCGGCGCCAAGGCGCCGGCGGTGCTCGGCCTGTCGCTGGCGCCCCTGGACGAGCCGACGCGTCGTCAGCTCGGCCTGCCTGCGGCGGTGCGCGGCGCGGTGGTGATGAGCGTCGACTCCGGTTCGGACGCCGGTCAGAAGGGCCTGCGCCGCGGCGACGTCATCGTCCGCGCCGGCGACACCCAGGTCTCCAGCGCCGCCGAGGTGCAGGCGGCGGTCCAGGCCGCCAAGCGCGCCAAGCGGCAGAGCGTGCTTCTCGCCATCTATCGTGGCGGCAAGACGCTGTTCCTGCCGCTGAAGGTCGAGGACTAGTTCGCAGCGTCCAAAGGTCACGCTTGGCCAGATGACGGTCGAGGCCGCCGCAGTTAGACTTTGATTTGCCCGCACGGTGACTCGTGCGGCTTTCGGGGGAGCGGCGGTCCTTTGGCCACAGGCGAACGCCATAGCGCGTCGGAGGGCGGACGGCGCCTTTCTCGGCGACGTGCGGGCGTTGCGGTCGATCGCGCGCAGGCTCCGCCGACCCAGCGTTTCCTGCGCCTGGCCATCGCCGCGGCCCTGCTCCTGCTGACCCTCTATACGGCCGCCGCCGTGGTCCGCCTCCGCAGCCTGGCGCCCTCCGGGGCCGAGCAACTCGGCTGGCTGGTCGCCCCCCTTGTCGTCGCCTTCGCCCTTGGCCTGACGCTGTTTCTGGAGGCGCGGCGGGTCGAGCGGGCGCACGCGGCCTTCAACGATTCCGAACGCCGCTTCCGCATGGCGGTGGAGGCCGCGCGTTGCGGCATCTGGGAATGGGATCTGACGACGGACCGGATCTTCATGTCCGACGTCACCGCCGCCTTGTTCAGCTGGCGTGGCGGGACGGTGGACGGCCAGCAGGTGCTGGACCGCGTCTGGCCGGGCCATCGCGACGGCCTGCGCGACGCCCTGCGGTCGGCGGCGCTCTACGGCGGCTTCGACGTCTCGTTCCGCGTCCCCAGCCTCACCGGCGGCCGCCCGGTGTGGATCGACGCCCGCGGCGAGGCGTTCGGCGAGAGCCCCCAGGGCGGCTATGCGCGCATCATCGGGGTGGCGCTGGACGTCACGGAGGAACGTCTGGCCCAGGCGCGCGCCCAATCGGCCGAGGGTCGTCTGCGGGACGCCATCGAGAGCTTCTCCGAAGCCTTCGCGCTTTGGGACCGGCACGACCGGCTGCTCATGCACAACCGCAACTACGCGAGCTTCTTCCGCCTGAGCCCGGAGGTCCTGGTTCCCGGCGCGCGGCGCGAGCACGTCGATCGCGAGGCCCGCCGCGCCATCCGCCGTGAGATCCGCGCGGCCGGCGACCTCAAGGGCGTGCATGAGGCCGAGCTCGCCGATGGGCGCTGGGTGCAGATCTCCGAGCGGCGCACTGCCGAAGGCGGCCTTGTGCTCACCGCCTCCGACATCACCGCCCTGAAGACCCAGGAAGAGGCTCGGCGGCTGAACGAGGACGAGCTGCGCAACGCCGTGGCCAACCTTGAGCGCAGCCAGGCGGAGCTGTCCGAGCTGGCCCGCAAGTACGAGACCGAGAAGCTGCGCGCCGAGGCGGCGAACCAGGCCAAGAGCGAGTTCCTGGCCAACATGAGCCACGAGCTCCGCACGCCTCTGAACGCCATCAACGGCTTTTCGGAAATCATGCTGTCGGAGATGTTCGGTCCCTTGGGCGACGGCCGCTACCGGGACTACGCCCAGGACATCCTGAATTCCGGCCAGCACCTGCTGGCGCTGATCAACGACATCCTCGACATGTCGAAGATCGAGGCCGGCAAGATGACGCTGCGCCTGGAGCCCGTGTCCGCGGTCGAGGTCGCCGAGGAAGCCGTTCGTCTCGTGCGCACGCGCGCCGACAAGGCCGGCCTGACGGTGACCCTCGAGGCGCCCGACCTGCCCGACATCGAGGCGGATTACCGCGCGCTGAAGCAGGTGCTGCTGAACCTGCTTTCCAACGCCGTGAAATTCACTCCCCGCGGAGGCCAGGTGCTGGTCCGGGCCGAAGAGGTCGAGGGCGGCATGATCCGGGTCAGCGTGCAGGATACCGGCATCGGCATCGCCGCGGCGGACCTGGAGCGTCTGGCGCAGCCGTTCGAGCAGATCGAGAGCCAGCACGCCAAGACCCAGCAGGGCACGGGCCTCGGCCTTGCGCTCTCCAAGGCCCTGCTGGAGATGCACGGCGGCATGCTCGAGCTGGAGAGCGCGCCCGGCCGTGGCACCACGGCCAGCTTCCGCCTACCCGTGCGGCCCGCCGTCCGGGCCGGGGCCGCCGCCTGACCATCCGCCAGGCCGGTGCGGCCTGCCCGCGCGCCGGCTGAGCGCTTCTGAAAGCTTCGCCCGGTCCGCCGCCGGCAGCGAGGCGGCGAAGTCCACGACGGCGCGATCCATGACCGACCGGGCCTGTCCTTCCAGCGCGCGCGATTGGTCGAGCGCGGCCATGGCGGCGGGGGCGTTTGCGGGCTCCTTGGCCACCGCTTCCCAGGCTTGTCGACGGAGCTCTCGCGCCTGGCGGAGCTGCGGTCCGGCGGTCGCCACGGCGCCGCGCATGGTCGTGCGCCAGGCCTCGCGCCGCTCGGGCGTCAGGGCCTCGCCGACGGCGGCAAGGCGCCCGGGGGGGGGCGGCCCATGGAAGCCATGCCGGCCAAAGCCCATCAAGGCGGCGCCGGCCAAGCCGCCGATCACGAACAGATTGAGCGCCAGCGACGCCACGAGCGCGATGACCAGGGCTCGCCGGCTCATCAGCCCACCTCCGAAATGCTGGAGACGTCCAGGTCCGCGACGGATGAGGCCACGCTTTGCTTGTCCAAGATCGGGCTCCATCCGAACTGCGCGCCGATCACCATGCCGGCGGCGGTCACCGCGGCCAGGCCCGCGCCCAGGCCGGCGGGCGCGATCCAGCGCCGCCAGGGGGCCCGCCGTCGAAGCGGCGGCGCCGTGCGCATGATCGCTTCGAACAGGGCGCTGCTCGCGGCGACGCGGGGCGCCTCGTGAAGGATGGCGTCGAGACCGCCTTCGCGGGCCAGGACCGCGGCCGCGAACTCCGGATCGGCGGCGGCCAGCAAGGCGGCGTCGTCACGCGCCGCTTCCGGCCACCGCGCAATGTCCCCGCCGTAGGCTCCGGCCAGGTCCTCGAACCTCCGCCTATCCACGCTGCGGCTCCGCCAGATCCATCAAAGCCACGCGCAGACTGCGGCGACCGCGAGAAAGCAGACTTTCCAGAGCTTCCACCGTCACCCCCATCGTCGCCGCGGCTTCGATATTCCCAAGCTCCTGATAATGGCACAGCACGATCGCCTCGCGCTGCCGATCCGGCAGGCGCTGCAAAGCCTGCGCCACGCGCACGCCCGTGTCCTGCGCCATCAGGCCGCGATCGGGCGCCGGCCCTTCGTCCGCGCGTTCGGGCGGCGAGTCCGTCACGACCTCCCGGCGTCGTCGCAGCCGGTCGTAGCAGAGGTTCAGCGCCACCCGGTGCAGCCAGGTGTCGAACCGCGCTGCGCCTGGGCGCCACTTCGGCGCCTGCCGCCATATTCGCAAGAAGGCCTCCTGCGCCACGTCTTCAGCCTCCGCCGCGTCGCCCAGCATGCGGTGGGCGAGTCCCAGGATCCGCGGCAGCTTGCGTCCGACCAGCGCCCGCACGGCGGCGGGATCGCCGTCGGCCACCCGCAGCAGCAGCGCCTCGTCGGGATCGCTCGACCCCAAGCCTGACCTCGCCTCCTGGCTCAAGACCGTCAGGGCCCCTCATAACCTCGGCTCCGCCGCATGATCATCGAATTGTCCTTGAAGGGATACACGACGCCGGCTGAGGTTTCCGTCGCGGGGCGCACCTCAGGCCTCTGTCGATCGGGCCGAGGTGAGCGCGTCGTAGGCGGCCCTGGCGGCGGCCTGGGCGTCGGCCAGCTTGCTGCGCAGCGTCGGATAGGTCCGCGCATGGCCTGCGCGCGCGAGCAGGCGGCGAAAGGCGGGAGGTTCGTCGTCCGGCGTCTGCCCGTCCTCCAGGGCGAGCTTCATCAGCTGGGTCAGGTCCTGCTGCAGTCGCCAGGCCCGATCCAGCGCCTCCAGCGGTTCCGGCGGGGCCAGGCCAGCACGACGAAGCGCGTCGAGCGCCTCGCTCGTGTTAGGCTCAAGCGGGCCGCCGTCCGCGGCGTGGACCAGTTGCAGGAACTGCACGGCGAATTCGATGTCCACCAAGCCGCCCGCCGACAGTTTCAGGTCCCAATCGTCCTTCGGCGGCCGCTCCCGCTCCATCAGCTCGCGCATCTCGCGCACGTCCCGTGCGGTGGCCGCACGCGACCGCGGCCTGCGCAGGGCCGCCTCCATGGCCGCCTGGGCTTGCGCCGCGAACGCGGGCTGTGTGGCCCACACCACCCGCGCTCGGGTCAGCGCCATGTGCTCCCAGGTCTCCGCCTCTCCGGAATAGTAGTTCTCCAAGGCGGCGAAGCTGACGGCCACCGGCCCCTGCGTGCCCGAGGGACGGAGCTGCATGTCCACCTCGTAGAGCCCCCCCTGGGCCGTCTGGCTGGAGAGCGCCGCGATCAGCCGCTGGGTGAAGCGCCCGTAGAAGGTCGCCGCGTCCCACCCCTTGACCGCCGAGGCTCCGGCGGGATCGTGCGCGCGGTAAAGCGTCATCAGGTCCAGGTCCGAGCCCGCGCTCATCTCGCGCGAGCCGCATTTGCCCAGCGCCACCACGGCCACCTCGCCAGGGAACTCGCCGGCCGTGCGGACGACCTCGGCGAGGGCGGCCTGCGCCAGGCAGCGGATGCAGAGGTCGGCCAGGTCGGCGAAGGCCTTGCCGGCGGTCTCGGCGCTGGCCGTCCCGCTCATCACCTGCACGCCCACGCGGAAGGCCTGGTCGCGCTGCAGCACGCGCACCGTCTCCATCGCCCCTTCGAATCCGCCGGCCTGCTCGACCGCTTCGAGCCACAGGGCCGCGTCTTCCGCCAGGTCGATCGGCTCGAAGAAGACGGGGTCCAGCATGGCCTCGATCGCCGCCGGTCGGCGCGAGAGCGTATTGGCGAGTCGTGGGGCGAAGCCCATCACCTGCACCACCAGCTCGAACAGCTTGGGCTGCGCGAGGAACAGGGACTGGAGCTGCACGCCCGAGGAGAGGCGGGCGAAGAAGTCGCTGAACCGATTGAACGCCGTGTCGGGCGAACCCGTGGCCTGGGCCGCCTCCAGCAGGCGAGGCGCGAGACGGGTGAACAGTTCGCGGCCGCGCTCGGTGCGGGTGGCGGGGATGCGGCCATGGTGCCAGGCGCGGATAGTTTGCGACACCCGAGGCGGATTGGAGAAGCCCATCCGCGCCAGGGTCGACAGCGTCTCTGGATCGTCATCCACGCCGGTGAACACCAGGTTGCCGAACCGCGAGGACAGCGGCTCCTCCGACTTGAACAACTCGCCGTAGCGGGCGTTCACCAGCTTCAGGGTGCGGGTCACCGCGGCGTCGAAGCTGCGCAGCCGCTCGAAGCCCGCCAGCGCCGCCACCCGGCGCCGCTCCGCGTCCGCCTCAGGCAGTTTGTGCGTCTGCTCGTCGGCGATCATCTGCACGCGGTGCTCCAGGTCGCGCAGGGTGCGGTAGGCCTCGGCCATCTCGTCGGCTGTCGAGGGCGCCACATGGCCCTCGGCCGCCAGCGCCTTGAGCATGTCGAGCGTGCGCCGGCCGCGCAGCGTCGGATAGCGCCCGCCCAGGATCAGTTGCTGCGTCTGGACATAGAACTCGATCTCGCGGATGCCGCCCCGGCCCAGCTTCAGGTCAACGCCCTTGGCGGAGACGCGCTCGTCCACCTTGTGGGCATGGATCTGCCGCTTGATCGAATGGATGTCGGCGATGGCGGCGAAATCCAGGTTCTTGCGCCAGATGAAGGGGCGCAGCTCGGCCAGGAAGCGCTCGGCCTCGTCCAGGTCGCCGGCGCAGGGCCGTGCCTTGATGAAGGCGGCGCGCTCCCAGTTCTGGCCGACGCTCTCGTAATATTCGAAGGCGGCGGGGGCGGGGATCGCCGGCGGCGTCGACGACGGATCGGGGCGAAGGCGCAGATCGATGCGGAAGACATAGCCCTCGTCCGTGCGCGCCTGCATCAGCTCCGCCAGCCGCTGAGTCAGCCGCACGGCGAAGGGCTGGGCCTCCACCCCCTGGGCCAGCGGCAGCCGCTCGGGCTCGAAGAACACCGAGACGTCGATGTCGCTGGAGTAGTTCAGCTCGAAGGCGCCCTGTTTGCCCATGGCGATGCAGAACCATCCGGGAACGGGGCCTTCGCGTCCCTCGCCCAGGCGGGTCAGCCGGCCGGCCGCCAGCTCGCTCCGCGCGGCGATCTTCACAGCGGCGGCGACCGCGGCGTCGGCAAAGCGGGTCAGGGCGCCCGTCACCTGGTCCAGGTCCCACGCGCGGCCCAGGTCGGCCAGCGCCGTCAGCAGGTGCAACTCGGCCTTCAGCCGGCGAAGCGCGGCCGAGGCGGCGTCGATCTCGCCCTCGCCGACCGCGGCGGTGCGCGCCAGCAGGTCCTCCAGCCCGTGTTCGGGCGCGTTGGTGAGAATGGCCTCCAGCCGCGCCGGATCGCGCCGGGCGAGGCCGGCCAGGTAGGGCGAGGCGCCGAAGATCGGCTCCAGAGCCGGCCAAGCCGCCTTCGCCGCCTCGCCGATCGCCTCGCGGATCCGCGCCGCGGCCTTGGCGTCGATCACCGGCCCGCAGGGCTGGATGCGCGCGCCGAGGCGGGGTTCGGGTCCTGGCGACGTCGGGTCCAGCCTCAGGCCTCCTCGTCTAGGGCGCGCGCCACCTTCTCCAGCACATTCTTGGACAGGCCCTCGGCGCCGGAGATCCGCTCCAGCTCCGACTTCATCTGGCGGCCGAGCTCGGGGCGATAGCGCCGCCAGTCGCCGAGCGGATCGACCAGGCGGGCGGCCACCGAGGGGTTGAAACGGTCCACGGTCAGGATCTGGTCGGCGAGGAACCGATAGCCGTCGCCGCTCGGATCGTGGAAGCGCGCGGGATTGAGATTGGCGAAGGTCGAGACCAGCGCCCTCAGCCTGTTCGGGTTCTTGGCGTCGAAGGCGGGGTGGGCGGTCAGGCCCATCACCCGGCCAAGCGCCGTTTCCCCCGGATCGCGCGCCTGGACGGCGAACCATTTGTCGATGACCAGGGGCTCGGACCGCCAGCGTTCGTAGAAGGCCGAGAGAGCCTGGGCATAGGGCTCGCCGCCCATCAGCATCAGGGCGGTCAGGCCGCCCATGGCGTCGGTCATGTTCAGCGCGGCCTGGAAATGCCCGCGGGCCAGATCGACGATGTCCGAGCGGGGATTGGCGGCCAACAGCTCCAGGGCGGCGTTGCGCAGCGCCCGCCGTCCGGCGTCTTCGGCGCTGGCGGAGAACTCGCCGAGGTGCTGCAGGCTGGTGTGCACGCCCCGCAACAGCGTCTCGAGGTGCGCCGCGATGCGTTCCCGCAAGGCTTCCCGCGCCTCGTGCAGGGCGGTTGGGTCGGCCGGCGTCATGGCCAGCGCGAGGTCCGGTTCTGAAGGCAGCGCCAACATCAGGGCCTTGAAGGCGTTGTCGGAGCCCTGGTCGGAAAGCGCACGGCCGAGCGCCTCGGCGTAGCGTTCCTCGTTGACCTCGTCGGGGGCGCCCGAAGCGCGACGCAGGATCAGGTCGCGCGCCAGTTCCTGTCCCGCCTCCCAGCGGTTGAAGAGGTCCGGGTCGGCGGCCATCAGCACGTGGCGGTCACGAGCCTCGGCGTCGGTCGACAGCGCAACCGGAGCGGAGAAGCCGCGCAGCGCGGACACCGCCGGTTCGCTCGCCACCTGCCGGAACGTCACCTTGGCTGTCGGCTGCGACAGCACGATCAAAGCCTCGCCCGTCGTTCGGCCCTCGTGCTCGAAGCTCAACGACCGCCCGTCGTGATCCAGGAGCCCGATCCGAACCGGGATCGGCAACGGCCGCTTCTGCGGCTGGCCCGGGGTCGGCGGAGTGGTCTGCGACAGCTCCAGCTCCAGCGTACGCGCCTCGGCGTCATAGGTTTCCTTGATGGACAGCCGCGGGGTGCCCGCCTGCTCGTACCAGACGAAGAAGTGGTCGAGGTCGCGGCCGGAGGCCTCGGCGAAGCAGGCCACGAAGGCCTCGACCGTCGTCGCCTGCCCGTCCCAACGCTCGAAATAAAGGTCCATGCCGCGGCGGAAGGCGTCCGGGCCGATCAAGGTCTTCAGCATGCGGATGATTTCCGCGCCCTTCTCGTAGATCGTCGCGGTGTAGAAGTTGTCGATCTTCACATAGGTGGAGGGGCGCACCGGATGGGCGAGGGGACCCTGGTCCTCCGCGAACTGTCGCGTGCGCAAGGCCTTCACGTCCTTGATCCGCTGCACCGCCTCGCCTCGCATGTCGGCCGAGAAGCTCTGGTCGCGGAACACCGTCAGCCCTTCCTTCAGGCAGAGCTGGAACCAGTCGCGGCAGGTGATCCGGTCGCCGGTCCAATTGTGGAAGTATTCGTGCGCCACCACGCTCTCGATGCGCTCGTAGTCGGCGTCCGTGGCCGTGGCCGGGTCGGCCAGCAGGAGCGCGGAGTTGAAGATGTTGAGGCCCTTGTTCTCCATGGCCCCGAAGTTGAAGTCGCGCACCGCGACGATCATGAACAGGTCGAGGTCGTACTCGCGTCCGAACGCCGCCTCGTCCCAGGCCATCGACCGCTTCAGCGCATCCATGGCGTAGGCGGCCCGGGGCGCCATGCCGGGATCGACATAGATCCTCAGGTCCACGGCGCGGCCGCTCATGGTGACGATCCGATCTTCCAGGACATCGAGCTCGCCGGCCACCAGGGCGAACAGGTAGCAGGGCTTGGGGAAGGGGTCGCTCCACACCGCGAACCGCCGCCCGTCGGGCAATTCGCCCGAGTCCGTCAGGTTGCCGTTCGAGAGCAGGTGGGGATAGGCGCTGTCGGCCTCGATGCGAACGGTGAAGCGCGACAGCACGTCGGGCCGGTCGGGCCAGTAGGTGATCTTCCGGAAGCCCTCCGCTTCGCACTGGGTGCAGAAGCGGCCGCCTGACATATAGAGCCCTTCGAGGGCGGTATTGTCCTGCGGGTCTATCTCGACCTCGGTTTCCAGGGTGAAGGCGTCCGGCGTCTGCGGAAGCGTCAGCAGCTCGGAGTCCAGCCCATAGTCGCCGGCGGCCAGCGCGCGCCCGTCGATGGCGATGGAGATCAGCTTCAGCCGCTCGCCGTTGAAGCGCAAAGGCGCGGTGTGATCGCCGTTTCGGCGCACGGCCAGCCGCGCCTTCACCCGGGAGCCCACCGGCTTGAGGTCGAAGACGAGGTGCGCCTCGTCGATCAGGAAGGCGGGCGGGCGGTAATCGGAAAGCCGGATGGGCTGGGGCGTGTCGGTGCGCATCCGACGCATTTAAAGCCGCGAGCCGTGTGCCGCCAGACGCAGCGCTCGCTTAACGGCCGATCGGCGGCCGGCGGCGCCCCGGGCAAGGCCGCTCTTCCCAGGCGCCATCGCGGTCGCGCACCAGAAGATAACAGTCCAGTCCCTCGGCCATGGCGCTATCGGCCAACCGACGGACGATCTCCATCGCATGGTTCCGGTAGGGGTAGGCGCCGACCTCCAGCGCGTTGCGGGACACGACCCACTTGTTCTCACGCCAGGCGAGCAAGAGCTGCACCGAGGTCGGGTTCTCGACACTCATGACGCAGGCAACTTTTCACAATTGATGGTGGTTCCGGGCGAATTTGGCTTCCAGGTCAGGTAGTCGACCGACCGAACGCTGCAGCAGCCCTATGCCCTTGCAATCCGGAGGGCGCGTGACTTCCTACCGACTTTATCGTTTCGGCCCGAGGGATCGGCTGCTGCCGCCTGAGGTGGTTCTGGCCAAGGACGATCGCGAGGCTGTCGATGGGGCCGCTCGCCTTCTGGAGCCCGGCCAGGCCGGAGAGGTCTGGCAAGGCGCCCGTATGGTCGGCAGCTTCTCCAAGCTCGGCGTGTTTACGCCGATGGCGTGAACTTCAGCACACTAGGCGCTCAGCGCCAGCGGCGTCCGGCGCGCCGATCCGTCGATCAACCCCGCGTAGAGCTGGGTCAGGCCCTCGAAGGTGTTGTCCCACCTGTGCCGCGTCTCGGCGCGGCGGCGCGCCGCCTTGGCGATCTCCTGCACGTCGCGCGCGAACAAGGCCTCAATGGCCTCCGCCAGGCTTTCCGGGTCGGAGCCGCGCGCATGCTGGCCTACGGTTTCGTCGATCAGTTCGCCCACGCCGCCCCGGTCGGGACCGATCACGGGGAGGCCCGCCGCCATAGCCTCCAGCACCACCAGGCCGAAGATCTCGTTCTCGTTGGCGTGCAGGAAGGCGTCGCAACTCGCCACCAGACCCGCCAGCTTCTGCGGATCGCGTTCATAATCGGTGCAGATGACCTGGTCGGAATAGCGCGCGTCGCGGCCGGCGCCGATCAGCATCAGGCGGTAGGGGTCGCCCAGGCGTTCGATCGCCGCGACCATGGACTCGACGTTCTTCTCACGCGCCGGGCGGCCGGCGAACACCAGCAGCCGCGTGTCGGGGTCCAGCCCAAGGCGCTTAAACAGCTTCGCCCGGTCTCCACGGCTGGGATGGAAAAGGTCGGTGTCGACGCCCAGCTGGTGCACGCTCACGCGCTCGACGCCGGCTTCCGCCAGCCGCGAGGCGGTGTGGTTGCTGGGCGCCACCACATGGTCGAACCGCTGGTAGGTCTGGGCCCAGAAGTTGAAGGTGGGCCCCTCCGCCCATTCGCCCAGGTGCAGGGCCGCCAGCGCCGCCGCGTCGGTATGGCAGAAACCCACCACCGGCACGCCCAGGGCCTCTCCGGCCTCCAGGGCGGCGTGTCCCGGCACGAAAACGTCCCCCGCCTCGATGATGTCGGCCTCCAGCAAGCGCAGGACGGCGGTCCATTTCACCACGCTCGCCGGCATTCGGTATCCGTCGCCGAAGGGCAGCCGCGTGGCCGCGATCGTGATCAGGCCCTCGTCGTCGACGCGCGTGCGGGCGCCCGGCACCACCAGGGAGTGGCGGATGTCCGGCCGGTGGCACTGCAGCCAGCCGCTCTTGGCGGTGAGGTAGCGTTTCACGCCCCCGGAGCGGGGGGCGTACATCATCGTCGTGTCCACCAGGTGGAAGCCGCCGCCCGCCGGGGCAAGGCTCGCCGCCGCCTCCTCGGCGTCCAGGCGGATCATCTTGGGTCCCATCGCGTCGAACAGCGCGCGCACCCGCCGATCGAGAGCGGTGGTCTCGCCGCCCCCCAGGTCGACCGCGCGGAGCCTGCGGCCCTTCGGTCGCTTTTGCGACGGGGGCTTGTCCCAAAGCTTGGCCAGTTCGCACGTCCTTCTTCGGTTGAGCCCGGAGGGGCGGACCTTGGCCGTCTCAATCCGGCGGTCGGGGGCGTAGGTGTCTGTGCGGCGTCCGCCTCGTTCAATTAGAGGCGCAACCTCCGCTTAGGCAAGCGTTGAGCTAGGTGACAGAAAGGGCCGCGCGGCGGGGCGCGGCCCTTCCAGAGAGGCTGTGAGCTTAGTGCTTGAGCGCGTTGCGTGCGGCGTCCTTCAGGTTGCCGACGCCCTTCTGCACCTTGCCCGCGGTTTTTTCGGCGGCGCCCTCGGCTTCCATCCGCTTGTCGCCGGTCATCTTGCCGGCGGCTTGCTTCATCGAGCCCTTGGCGTCCTTGGCGGCGCCCTTCATCTCGTCCTTGTGCATCGAACTCTCCTGTTGCGTCCGAGGCTTGCGCCTCTTGCATCCAGTACGTTCGAGCGCGCGTCCCGTTCCGGCGAGATTGCGCCGCCGAGGCGCGCCCGCTATCAGCCTGCGCGATCCCCTCACCATCCATTCGAAAGACGCGGACGCCCGATGGCGCAGCAGTACATCTTCCAGATGCAGGGCCTGACGAAGGCCTATCCGGGCGGCAAGAAGGTGTTCGAGAACATCTGGCTGTCCTTCTACCCGGACGCCAAGATCGGCGTGGTCGGCGTCAACGGCTCGGGCAAGTCCACCCTGCTGAAGATCATGTCGGGGCTGGACAAGGAGTTCTCCGGCGAGGCCTTCGCCGCCGACGGGGTGAAGCGCGGCTACCTGGAGCAGGAGCCTCAGCTCGACGACAAGCTCGACGTCTGGGCCAACGTCATCGCCTGGTGCGACGAGAAGAAGATCTTCGACAAGTACAACGAGATCGCGGCCAAACTCGGCGAGGACTACTCCGACGAGTTGATGGAGGAGATGACCCAGCTGCAGGAGCAGCTGGACGCCGGCGACCTTTGGGACATCGACAGCCGCATCGAAATGGCCATGGACGCGCTGCGGTGCCCGCCCAACGACTGGCCCGTCGACAAGCTCTCGGGCGGCGAGCGACGCCGCGTGGCGCTGGCGCGCCTGCTGCTCTCCAAGCCCGACATCCTGCTGCTGGACGAACCGACCAACCACCTCGACGCCGAGAGCGTGGCCTGGCTGCAGCACCATCTGGAGCAGTTCCCGGGCTGCGTCATCCTGGTGACCCACGACCGCTACTTCCTGGACCAGGTCACCAAGTGGACGCTGGAGCTCGACCGCGGCAAGGGCATCCCCTACGAGGGCAACTATTCCGCCTGGCTGGAGCAGAAGGCCAAGCGCGCCGCTCAGGAAGAGCGCGAGGAGGCTGGCCGCAAGCGCACCATCGAGCGGGAACTGGAATGGGTGCGGTCTTCGCCCTCCGCCCGCCGCTCGAAGTCCAAGGCGCGCCTCGCAGCCTTCGACGAGCTCGTGAACCAGGCCGAGCGCCAGAAGCAGACCTTCGCCCAGATCCAGATTCCCCCGGGGCCGCGACTGGGCAGCCTGGTCATCGAAGCCGAGGGCCTGGAGAAGGCCTATGGCGACAAGCTGCTGTTCGACAACCTGACCTTCAAGCTGCCGCCGGGCGGCATCGTAGGCGTCATCGGCCCCAACGGCGCCGGCAAATCGACCCTCTTCAAGATCGTCACCGGCCAGGAGGCGCCGGACAAGGGCGCCATCCGCCTTGGCGAGACCGTGCAGCTCTCCTACGTCGACCAGAGCCGCGATGCGCTGGACGCCGACAAGACGGTCTGGGAGGAGATTTCCGGCGGCCTCGACGTGATGAAGGTGGGAGGGCGCGAGGTGCCCAGCCGAGCCTATGTCGGTTCGTTCAACTTCAAGGGCGCCGACCAGCAGAAGAAGGTCGGGCTGCTGTCGGGCGGCGAGCGCAACCGCGTCCACCTGGCCAAGACCCTGGTCTCAGGCGGCAACGTCATCCTGCTCGACGAGCCCACCAACGACCTGGACGTGGAGACCCTTCAGGCCCTGGAAAGCGCCCTCGAAGACTTCCCGGGGTGCGCGGTGGTCATCAGCCACGACCGCTGGTTCCTGGATCGCCTGGCGACCCACATCCTGGCCTTCGAGGGCGACAGCCACGTCGAATGGTTCGAAGGCAACTTCGAGGCCTACGAAGAAGACAAGAAGCGTAGGCTGGGGACCGACAGCCTCATTCCCCACCGCATCAAGTTCCAGAAGTTCGGGCGCTAGAGGGATCCGCTTCAAGATGCGCAAAGCCCCGGCCGCGAGGCCGGGGCTTGTCGTTACACACACACCCCACCATAGGGCGTCGCTCAAATCAGTCGCGGGGCGGGGTCGCCTGGCTGGAGCCGCCCGACGGCGCGGTCGTGGTCGACGAGCCTGAGCTCGAGGTGGAGGCTCCGGCGTCCGTCGTCGGCGGGTTGACCGCGCCGGCGGTGGTGGAGCCCGAGGTGGTGGTCGAAGCTCCGGCCCCCGTGGCGGTGTCGGTGGATGTTCCGGCCGCTCCGGTGGATGCGCCTGTCGCATTGGTCGTGGCGCCCGTCGTCGCGCCCATGGAAGCGCCCGTGGTGCTGGTGACGTCGGCGCCGCCCGCGCCGGTGGCGGCGGCGTTGGTCGTCGCGCCGGTCGAGGCCATGGCCGAGCCCGACCACCAGTCGCGGCTCGCCCGCTGCTTGGGCGTCGCCTTAAGGTACTCGTCCAGCATGGCGTAGGGGATCGGTTGCGAGGGCGAGGCGGGCGCCGAGGCCGCCGCGCGGCTGTGCGACCTGTGTTTGGTCGCGCCCTTGGCTTCAGCCGCGCCCGCGGACAAGGCCAAGGCGGCGGCGCCCGCCGCCAGCAGAAGGGTCTTCATATCGCATCTCCCTGATGTAACGCCGGTTCCCACGGCAATGGATAGAACCCCCAGAGGCGCCGTTTGTTCGCGCGGGCTCCGGATTCCGCACGGAATCTGCAGGCCGCTGGGCGTCCGGCGAGGGCGTTCGCGCGTTGTCTTCCGATGCCGCTTGTTGATCCGGAGGGTCCAGGGCGCTGCGACGAGCTGCGCATTCGCCTGGACGAAGGTCCGCCGTTGTGGGTGGAGGCGCGGGCCGCCGATGGGCGGATATCGACCTGGCGGGCGCCCCGCCTCGACCAGTCCGCCTTCCTCGACCTGTTTGAAGGGCTGGCGCGCGACTTCGGCCTTCGCGCGCCCGAGGGGCGCCGCCCACCGCCGCCGGGCGCCGCCGGCCCACAACTGGAGCCCCTGATCACCCAACCACTTTCCCCGCGGATCCTCTACGGCTACGGCGACCCGTGCGTGACGCGGGTCGGCCCCGCCGATTATCGCCTGCTGGTCACCTCTAACGACGCGCCCGACGCCTTCCCGATCCTTGCCTCGCCGAACCTTCGCGACTGGCGGCTTGCCGGCTTCGTGTTCCCGCAAGGTCGCGCCCCCGAATGGTCGCTCACCGGAGAAGGCGTTGCGGACTTTTGGGCGCCCGAGCTGCACCGGGTGGGGGGCGAGTGGGTCGTCGGCTTCACCGCCCGGATGCCGGACCGCAGCCTGGCCATCGGCCTTGCGCGCGCGGCCTCGCCCGACGGGCCGTTCGTCGCCGACCCGGCGCCCCTGCTGACCGGCGGCGTCATCGATCCCCACATCCTGCTCGATGCGGACGGCGCGCCCTGGCTGGTCTGGAAGCGGGACGACAACGGCGTCTGGCCGCGCATCGTGGCGGCGCTGCTGCATGATCGCCCAAGCCTCTGCGCCGAGCTGTTCGTGACCGAAGCGGACCGCCGCACCGCCGCCGTCGTCCGCGCGCTCTGGCCGTGGGTGGAGCGGCAGGAACCGATGGTCCAGTTCTTCGCCCTGCAGAGCCTGATCGAAGCGGCCGCCGACGACCTTGGGGGCTTCGAAGCGCGCCTGGCCGCGGCGGCGGCCGGCGGCGCGCCCGCCGACCGGGGACGGATCGAGACCGCGCTGGCGGCGCTGCGCACACGCATCTTCATCCAGCGCCTCTCGCCCGATGCGCGCCGCCTTGAGGGCGCGCCCGCCGTCATCCTGCAGAACGACCAGGCCTGGGAGGGCCACCTCATCGAAGGCGTATGGATCCGCCGTCGTGGCGACCGCTATCACCTGCTCTACGCCGGCAACGACTTCTCGACCGCTCGCTATGGCCTGGGCGCCGCCATGGCGGCCGCTCCGCAGGGACCGTATCGCAAGCAGGCCGAGGTGGTCCTGGCCTCCACGCCGGACTGGTGGGCCCCCGGCCATCCCTCGGTGGCCGAGGGGCCGGACGGCCGCGACCACATCTTCCTGCACGCCTTCCGGCCGGGGGAGGCGGGTTACAAGGCCTTTCGAGCCCTGCTCGCGGCGCCGCTCAGCTTCGAGGCCGAGGGCTTGCGCATCGACCCGGCGGTGGCCCGGCTTTAGCCATCCCACTTGGCGGCTTCGAAGTCGCACTACCGCATGGACCGAGAGCGTGCTTCTCTGCGGCCAAACGGAGGAAACCCTATGCGACTTCACGCCCTTGCTCTTGGCGCCGCCCTAGTGATCGCCGCGCCTGGCGCGGCCGCCGCCGGATGCCTGCGCCCGACTGCGCCCACCGCCATCGACGGAGCTTCGGCGACCACGGAGCAATTGCTGGCGTACAAGGCGAGCGTCACCAGCTTCCTGAGCGCTTCGGACGCCTACCAGCAGTGCGTCATCGACGACACCGCCGCTCAGAAGGAGGCCGCCAAGAAGGCCCGGACCAAGCTCGACGCCTCCGTGTTCAAGGCCGCCGATCAGGCGATCAAGGTCAACCAGCAGGACAAGGAGCAGGCGGGCAAGGCGTTCAACGGCGCGGTGAAGGCCTACAAGGCGGCCCACCCCTCCTGATCGGCGTCAGGTCGCGAACCCAGGCGCGTCAGGCCCGCGTACCGGCTCTCCTGAACCAGGATCTCGGTCTGCCTGCCCCGCCAGGTCTCCAAGTGCGCCAGCCGGCGGGCCGCCGCCAAGGCTTCCTCGCGGCCGTCGAAGCGGCTCTGCACCGCCGGGTGGGTCAGCAGCCATCCGTCCTGGGCCGCGAAGACGCCGATGCGCACCACGGCGACGTGGGGTTGGTCGATCTGCATGGGAAGCTCCCTTGGACCTGTGTCAGGGGGGACGGCGGCACGAAAGCCTGGGACTGCGGCCAGCTTGGGGCGAGCGCGTGACAGGAAGCCGACGGGTTTCGCCAGCTTGCCGGATTGACATAAAGACATAAGGATATCTTTATATGCTACATGGAGCTGTCGGCGGCCCACGCTGTTGAGGTGTTGCGCGCGGCGGGTGAGCCCACCCGCCTGCGAATCCTCGCCTTGCTCGCCCGCGAGGAGCTGGCGGTGCTCGAGCTGTGCCGCGTGCTGGGCCAGAGCCAGCCTCGCGTCTCGCGCCACCTGAAACTGCTCGCCGACGCCGGCCTCGTCGAGCGGTTTCCCGACGGCGCATGGGTCTTCTACCGGCTCACGGGCGCGGGGCAAGCGGCGGAGCTTGCGGCGGAGACCCTGGCCCGCATCGATCCGCGCGATCCCATTCTCGCCCGCGACGCTGAGCAGCTCGGCCGGATCGGCGCGGAGCGTGCCGCCGAGGCTGCGGAATATTTCGCGCGCAACGCCGCCCGCTGGGACGAGATCCGTTCCCTGTACGTGGCCGAGAGCGACGTCGAGGCGGCGATCCTCGCCGCGGCAGGTCCTGGCCCCTTCCATCGGCTTGTGGACCTGGGGACCGGCGCGGGGCGGATGCTTCGCCTGCTGGGACCGCGGGTGGATGAGGCGCTGGGCCTCGACCTTTCTCAGCAGATGCTCAACATCGCCCGCCGCTCGGTGGCCGAGGCGGGGCTCGCCCGCTGCGAGCTGCGCCACGGCGACATCTTCGGCACCCGTCTGCCCGACGGCAGCGCCGACCTAGTGGTGGTGCATCAGGTGCTGCATTACCTCGCCGATCCCGCGGCGGCGGTGCGCGAGGCCGCGCGCCTGGTGTCCGCCGGCGGCAAGCTGCTAGTGGTCGACTTTGCGCCCCACGGGCTGGAATTCCTGCGCGAGCAGCACCAGCACCGCAGGCTGGGCTTCTCGGACCCGGAGATGAGGCGTTGGCTGTCGCAAGCGGGCCTGGGCGGCGTGCAGGTGAGCACTTTGAAGCCCGCGCAGAAGGACGGCCTGACGGTCAAGATATGGGCGGCCGAGCGCGGCCGTCCGCGACAGAGAAATACGGAAAGGAGCGCGGCATGAGCGGCGCCAAATCGGCCTTCGGACCGGTCGCGCGCGCGGGCCTGGGCGGGCGTCCGCAGCCAGGCGTGTCCTTCGAGTTCTCGCCGCCGAAGACCCCCGAGGCCGAGCAGAACCTTTGGGAGGCGATCCGCAGGCTCGAGGTGCTGAATCCGACCTTCGTCTCGGTGACCTACGGCGCCGGCGGCTCGACCCGCGACCGCACCCATCGCACCGTGCTGCGCATGCTGCGCGAGACCACCCTGAAGCCCGCCGCGCACCTCACCTGCGTCGAGGCCTCTCGCGAGGAGGTGGACGAGGTGATCCGCGACTATTGGGAGGCCGGCGTGCGGCACATCGTGGCCCTGCGCGGCGACCCGCCGGGCCAGATCGGCGGCCGATATGAGCCCAGGCCCGACGGCTACGACAACGCCACCCAGCTCACCTCCGCGATCCGCGCCATCGCCCCCTTCGAGGTGAGCGTGGGCCTTTATCCTCAGATCCACCCCGAGAGCCCGTCCATCGAGCACGACATCGAGGTGCTGAAGGCCAAGGTCGACGCCGGGGCGACGCGGGCGATCACCCAGTTCTTCTTCGACCACGAGGCGTTCCTTCGCTTCATGGACCGCGTGCGCAAGGCGGGCGTCACCATCCCCATCTCGCCGGGGGTCATGCCCGTGACCAACTTCAAGGGCTTGAAGAAGATGGCAGGGCCCATCGGCATCAACATCCCGGACTGGTTGGCCAATCTGTTCGAAGGGCTGGACGGCGACCCGGAGACGCGCCGCCTGATCGCCGCCTCGGTGGCCACGGAGATGTGCGCCAAGCTGCTGGAGGAGGGCTTTTCCGACTTCCACTTCTACACCCTGAACCGGGCGGAGCTGACCTACGCCATCTGCCGGGTGCTGGGCGTGCGCGAACCCGCTTCGGCGGAGGAGGCTGCGGCATGACGAGGACCGAACGTATCGCCGCCCTGAAGGCGGCCGCCCTGTCGCGGGTGCTGATCCTGGACGGCTCCTGGGGCGTGATGATCCAGAAGCGCGGCCTGGACGAAGCCGACTATCGCGGCGAGCGCTTCAAAGACCACCGGGGCCAGCTCAAGGGCGACAACGACCTGCTTTGCCTGACGCGCCCGGACATCATCGCCGACCTCCACGACCAGTACTTCGCCGCCGGGGCCGACATTTCCGAGACCAACACCTTCTCGGCCACCTCCATCGGACAGGCGGAATACGGCCTGGAGTCCGCCGTGCGGGACATCAACCTGGAAGGCGCGCGCCTCGGCCGCGAGGTCGCCGACCGCTGGACGGCCAAGGAGCCGCACAAGCCGCGCTTCCTGGCGGGCTCCATCGGCCCGCTGCCGGTGATGCTGTCGATGTCGTCGGACGTGAACGACCCCGGCGCGCGCAAGGTCAATTTCGAGCAGGTCTATGCGGCCTACGCCGAGCAGGCGAAGGCGCTGCACGAGGGCGGCGTCGACCTCTTCCTGATCGAGACCATCACCGACACCCTCAACTGCAAGGCCGCCATCAAGGCCATCCTCGACCTGGAGGACCAGGGGCTCGAGCCGCTGCCGATCTGGATTTCCGGCACCATCACCGACCGCTCCGGCCGCACGCTCTCAGGCCAGACCGTGGAGGCGTTCTGGAATTCGGTGAAGCACGCCAAGCCCTTCGCCGTGGGGCTCAACTGCGCGCTGGGGGCCGAGCTGATGCGCCCGCACATCGCCGAGCTCGCCCGCGTCGCCGACACCCTGGTCTCGGCCTATCCCAATGCGGGCCTGCCCAACGCTATGGGCGAGTACGACGAGACGCCCGACCAGACCGGCCATCAGCTGCACGAATGGGCGCAGGCCGGGCTCGTCAACATCCTGGGCGGCTGCTGCGGCACCACGCCTGACCACATCCGCCACGTCGCCGACGAGGTGAAGGGCATGGCGCCGCGCAAGATTCCGGAGCGCCCCCGCGCGCTCCGTCTGGCCGGCCTGGAGCCGTTTGAGCTTGCTTAGCCGCCAACGCGCGGCGGGCGACGGTGAAAAGTGACCTTAGGTAACGGATAGATGCGGCCTACCTTCATCAATGTCGGCGAGCGGACCAACGTCACCGGCTCGGCGAAATTCCGCAAGCTGATCGCCGAGGGCGCCTATGCCGAGGCGCTTTCGGTCGCGCGCCAGCAGGTCGAGGCCGGCGCCCAGATCATCGACGTCAACATGGACGAAGGCCTGTTGGATTCCACCGCGGCCATGCGCACCTTCCTCAATCTCATCGCCGCCGAGCCGGACATCGCCCGGACCCCGGTGATGGTCGACAGCTCCAAATGGGAGGTGATCGAGGCGGGCCTGCAGTGCGTGCAGGGCAAGTGCATCGTCAATTCCATCAGCCTCAAGGAAGGCGAGGCCAAATTCCTGGAGCAGGCCAAGGCCTGCCTGCGCTATGGCGCGGCGGTGGTGGTCATGGCCTTCGACGAGGCGGGCCAGGCCGATACCGCCGACCGCAAGGTCGAGATCTGCCGGCGCGCCTACCAGGTGCTGACCGAGAAGGTCGGCTTCCCGGCCGAGGACATCATCTTCGACCCCAACATCTTCGCCGTCGCCACCGGCATCGAGGAGCACGACAACTACGCGGTGGACTTCATCGAGGCCACGCGGCGCATCAAGCAGGAGCTGCCGCTCGCCCGGGTTTCCGGCGGCGTCTCCAATGTGTCGTTCAGCTTCCGCGGCAACGAGCCCGTCCGGCGCGCGATCCACTCGGTCTTCCTCTACCACGCCATTGCGGCGGGCATGGACATGGGCATCGTCAACGCTGGCGACCTGCCGGTGTACGACGACATTCCGAGCGAGCTTCGGGAGGCTGTCGAGGACGTGATCCTCAACCGCAAGCACGCCGACGGGAAGTCGCCGACCGAGGTGCTGGTCGACCTGGCGCCCAAGTACAAGGGCGGCAAGAGCGAGGCCAAGGGGCCGGACCTCGCCTGGCGCCAGCAGCCGGTGGCCGAGCGGCTGAAGCACGCCCTGGTGAGCGGCGTCGGCGACTACGTCGAGGTGGATGTCGAGGAGGCGAGGCTTGCGGCCGCGCGTCCCCTGCACGTCATCGAAGGCCCGCTGATGGACGGGATGAATGTCGTCGGCGACCTGTTCGGCGCGGGAAAGATGTTCCTGCCGCAGGTGGTCAAGTCCGCCCGGGTGATGAAGCAGGCCGTGTCCTATCTGCTGCCGTTCATGGAGGCCGAGAAGGAGGGCAGGGCGCGGGAGTTCGCCGGTAAGATCCTCATGGCCACCGTCAAGGGCGACGTCCATGACATCGGCAAGAACATCGTCGGCGTGGTCCTGCAGTGCAACAACTACGAGGTCGTGGACCTCGGCGTGATGGTGCCGGCCGACCGCATCCTCGACGAGGCCGTGGCGCACCAGGTGGACGCGATCGGTCTCTCCGGCTTGATCACGCCGTCGCTCGACGAAATGAGCTTTGTCGCCTCGGAGATGCAGCGCCGCGGCTTCGACATCCCGTTGCTGATCGGCGGCGCCACCACCTCAAAGACCCACACCGCGGTGAAGATCGCGCCGCGCTACGAAGGCTCGACGACCTACGTCCTGGACGCCAGCCGGGCGGTGGGGGTGGTCTCCAGCCTGCTTTCCCCGACCGACCGCGACCGCTTCGTGGCCGAGACCCGGGCGGACTACGTCAAGGTGCGTGAGCAGTTCGCTCGGGGGCAGGGGAACCGCGCCCGCGCAACCCTGCAGGAAGCGCGCGACAACGCCTACACGCCGGACTGGACGAGCTACGATCCCCCGGCGCCAAGTTTCATCGGCACGCGCGCCTTCGCCCCCTTCGACCTGTCGGAGCTGGCCCGCCACATCGACTGGACGCCGTTCTTCGCCAGCTGGGAGCTGGTGGGCCGCTTCCCCGACATCCTCGACGACGACGTCGTCGGAAAGGCCGCCCGGGACCTCTACGCCGATGCGCGCAAGATGCTGGACCGGATCATCCAGGAAGGCCTTCTGGAGGCGCGCGGCGTGGTCGGCTTCTGGCCCGCCAACGCCGACGGCGACGACATTGTCCTCTACGCCGACGAGGCCCGGGACGTGGAGGTCGGCCGCCTGCACACCCTTCGCCAACAGATGCTCAAGAGCGGCGACCGGCGGAACCTGGCGCTCGCCGATTTCGTGGCGCCGCTTGGGACCAAGCCGGACTGGGTCGGAGGCTTCGCCGTGACCACCGGCCACGGCGAGATCGAGCTCGCCCGCAGCTTCAAGGAGGCCGGCGACGACTATTCGGCCATCCTGGCGACGGCGCTCGCCGACCGGCTGGCCGAGGCCTTCGCCGAGGCGCTGCACCGGCGCGTGCGCACCGAGCTGTGGGGATACGCCTCCGAAGAGGAATTCGACCTTTCCCGGCTGATCGCCGAGGACTATCGCGGCATCCGCCCTGCGCCCGGCTATCCGGCCCAGCCCGACCACACCGAGAAGACGACCCTCTTCCGCCTGCTGGACGCGACGGCCGCGACGGGCATCGAACTCACCGAGAGCCTGGCCATGACGCCGCCGGCGGCCGTCTCGGGCCTCTACTTTGCCCACCCGGAGGCGCACTATTTCGGCGTCGGTCGCATCGAGCGCGACCAGGTCGAGGACTACGCCCGCCGCAAGGGCTGGGACGTGGCCGTCGCCGAGCGTTGGCTGGCCCCGATCCTCAACTACGAGCCCTAG
>Ga0068859_100000079_pt1 | contig 90756 bp, 73 predicted proteins | sample KBSSwiS22_FD_66585 | JGI IMG/M metagenome (GOLD analysis project Ga0068859, IMG submission 66585) | Switchgrass rhizosphere microbial communities from Kellogg Biological Station, Michigan, USA - KBS Switchgrass S2-2 | ecosystem: Host-associated > Plants > Roots > Rhizosphere > Soil ...
AGAAAATAGACACGAAGATGCGCGGTCGCCCTAGGCGTTTGGCTCACTGCCTTAACAAAACCATCGAGCCGCGCGGACTGATCTTCAAATCCCGCGCTTGCAAATCCGCAGTCGTCGATATAGTCGGGAGCCCTCGCTTTTGGTTGAAACAAAGGATCGCAGTCATAGCTGTAGCTGTCATACAAGTATGACTTCGTTTTAGTGAGTTCAGCCGAAACCGCGGGGTTAGGAATTGGCGCGGGGCTTCCAACTGGTGAGATCCAGAATTCAACCTTCATTTCATCTCGCTGCCCACCTTCTAATAGGATCATCCGTGAGGGATCGATTCCTCTGGTATTGATCAAGTAGTTTTGTATTCCCTTCATGTATCTCAAGGTTGCGCCCGGAAGCGACTTTCCGCCCTTATAGAATAGGAAGTAGCCCTGAGAGGTGGGCTCGCTCCGTAACGTTATGGCGATATTGTCGAGGCGGGCTGAGTACTCTTCATAATTCATGTACCCTAACTCATCAAACTTCTTCAGTTCGTGTTTGGTTGCTTGCCCAACGGCACTGTTCACCGCCAGGAAAGTTAAGAGTACGATCAGTGGCACGCATATGCGCTTGGGGTTCTTCATTGGTTTTCCTCAAATCGTCAGCCGCGCAATTCTGGTTAGTCCTGTTCGGCAGTTGGACTAAACACCTTCACACCGGGCCGACAGAACGCAAATTTCGATAGTCCGGAGAGTTGGAAAATATCGGATGGGAAAGCGACTTCACGCTTACTGTGGGTCTTCCGTCGCGGCTAGTCAAGGTACCGATGCGGTGATGCGGTCGCGAATGGCAATGCGTTTCAATCGAAGCCGCGCGGAAAACTCAGCGCTCGCGCAGCAAGAGTTCAACCGCGCGTTCGTGCTGATGCAGTACTTCGGTTACCTCCGGCGAAATCCCAATGATGCGCCCGATGGAGACTTTGAGGGCTACAACTTCTGGCTGACGAAACTGAATCAATTCGATGGCAACTTCATCAACGCCGAGATGGTCAAGGCGTTTATAACTTCAACTGAATATCGGCAGCGGTTCGGTCCGTGGGCGTAGAAACGAATGAATTTGGAGCGGGCGACGGGAATCGAACCCGTATCACCAACTTGGGAAGCTGAATTTTCGATCCTTTATTTTCAACACTTACAAAATCGCTTAGAAAAAATGTGCGCGCATGCGCTGCATACCGTGCATGCGTTGCCTGATTTGCGTGTCGCTGCGGGACGTTTGCGGGACGGTGTGTCATTTACACAAGGCTTTACCCGACGATAAGTTCATGGTTTACGAAACAAACTTCGCCAGGTTGGATAAATATCATCCACGAGGCAGAGCGCGCCCACTCGCCTTGTAAGAGTTAGCTGCGTCGCCGTCAGATCTACCGGCCTGCCCACCTGGTGTCGAAGCATCACAAGTACGCCAATGAATGCGGTGGTGGTGAGTTGTGATACACCGGCGTTCGGTCTGCATCTAAGAGACTTAGTGCCAGGGAGGGACTTCCAGAGATATTTTGGAATGGCCGCACTTGCGGACGCGGACACTCACGATATAGAGTCGCCGGCGGATATTAGATCGCTGGTGAAGGATGCACTCGGCGACTGAGAAATGAAGCAACCCCGGTGCTATTACAAGATAGATGATTTGGAACGAATCGCGCGAGAGGCGACTGTCACCTTAAGTAAGTTCAGTGGCCGAAAGCTCCAATTGGAGGAGTGGCCTCCAGTGAATGATAAACATAAGCGATGGAAGATGCGCGACTGGGAAATCGATCGGTTTGTTCGCGCATATCGTAAGAAGCTTTTCTGTTTCAAATGCAGGTGGGGATCAGCAGGTGACAGCTGGCCCAATCATCGCCCTAGAGTAGACTTTGCAGACGGCATCATGGCTCCTGGAAAAAAAGGTGAATCAAATTGCCACCAGTTTCTTGTAGTGTCGCCCTTTACGAGACTGTTTAGTCAGGAATACCTAATTCAATTTTCAGCTGCGTGGGAACTATTTGGCATTTATAAACAACCACGCGAGAGATTGGAGGCGGAAACTGATGGATACGCAATCGACCTATGTGTTTACGATGCTCCCCGTCCTCCATACGGGACGGGCAAACCAGTGATTGGCCGAGAAGTTAAAGTCAAACGGAAAATGCATAATAAACTCGTTTCCGACATCAAGAGATGTCGCGGCCTGCTCAAAGCTAAGAAGAAGGATTGCCTCTCCGGAGAAGAATATTGCGGAGATCATCGAAAGTGCACGTGGATCCGCAATCATCCGACGGTTCGATATTTATGGGTTCGCTCGCAGGACGAATCCGACATGTTTAAGGTTCAGCGGACCGCCGATGGCGGGTTTGATCTCAATGGGCCAGTTCCTCATTCTCAAAGACATAAGGTTCTGGCTAGGCGAAACTGGTGACTGTCGAATTAGATAAGTGGGCTGTTTCCTCAGAGTAAGATTGCATAGCGCTGAACAATCGGAAGGAAGGCTGGTTTAGAGGAGTGGAACGTCAGAACTTATTCGTGTACGAAAAAGCTTGGATTTTTCGCGCGCTCTGTCAATTAACACTTCGATTTCAAAGGCGGTCTCACGTCATTGGCTCAAATCGGTAATTCTGGAAGCGGAGGCTTCCTCGGTAAGCGCTTTCCTGCCGCCCTAATCGCCCAGTAGCCTCGACCTGGCCTTGGAACGTCGAGCTTTCGGCAAACCTTAGCCAGACCAACATCAGATATTCCGTATCTCTTCGCCACATGCTGGATCGGCTCTGACCAGATCTCCTCGTAGATCTTGTCGCGGTTGTATCTCGAAGCAAGTTCTCGAAGTGCCCATTTTCGATAGGCCTCTTTTTGCCGCTTCTCTTCTCTCTTCTGTTCCATCGTCCGGACATCGAATCGGAGCAAGCCAAGCTTTCGCACCACCGGTACGAGATGCTTCCTCATTGCTGTCGTTTGCAGCAGCGTCTGAACGATATCTGATGTGCATGCGTTATGCTTCAGCATTAACTCAACCACTTCCAATGTGACTTCCGGATCGCATTCGAATAGATTTCGTCGAACCAAAGAAACATCAGAACCGTCACTGGGACGCCACTGTGCGCCGTTTTCAAGTAAGAGCCGAACCGTGTCGAGCGTTTTAGAGACGGAGTAAGTGGAGGCCTTGGAAGAATACCCGTACCAGGTGGAGGACCTTCGGTGTCCAAAACTCTCGCAACGCAGACTTGTTCCCAAACACTTGTCGAGGGCTGTTGAACCACCGTTCGGTTTATCGTTAGGTCTAGCTCCGAGACCCAAAAGGTATCTCACTGTATCAACGCGACCGAAGGTCGCCGCTTCGGCAAGCAGCTTGTCGATGTCGTCTCGTTCAGCATCTGGCTTGAGACGCTTTAAGATGAGGGCGTCCTTTGCGTACGCCGCAGCTTCCATCGCCGTGGTATACGTTGACTCATCCAGTTGATCCTCCTCGCACAGTGTTGGCCCACGTGAACGAGGGTCGGCACCAACCCACATCAACAAGCTAACCCACTTCAAGTCTTCCTGGGCGCAGAAATGCCTTAAGGCTCGGTCGGCTTGCTCTTGAAGTTGACTGGCAAACTCCGGCTGTCTCTCACGACACTCTTTGAACGGCCGGAGGGCCGTTCGAATTCTTTGGCTAAAGGCGACCTCAAACGGCGAGCCGGTCAGGAAGTCAGCGCCTCGATCCAGAAAGAAACGAATGATCGTGGGCTCCCAATTTTGTAACACCTCAACGAATGCGATCGAGTGAGGATCGGCGCCATGTGCGACCAAGAGTTCAATGAAGTCGAGACGCTTTAGCGAAAGCGCATGGAGCAGGCATCTGTTCTTCACTTCCTTGCTTGGCTCATTTCGCACCAGCAATTCCACCAAACTATGGAAGCGCGTATCGAGCGCTACCTTTAGTGGAGTGGTTCGGAGATCAGCTGGCACAGAGAGCGAGCGCCCCTCCGCAATCCAATCCTGGACTTCAAATAACCGTCCTAGTTTGCACAGTCGAAGGAGATGCTTGGCGTCTGCCGTGGATAGAATTGTTGACATTGGCCCAGCGAACTAACGGACATCAGCGTGAAGTGACAGAACTACCAGTGACTTCTTACGCTAGAACCTTGCGAGCATACTTGAATTGAGTTTTCGAAACCAAGATGTCTCCGAGCATTCCACGCGATGAGATGAGGCGCGTGCCAGCCCTTATTCGCAGGAACTAGGTAAGGATTCGAGATCCGTTGTTTTTTGCTCCGCAACGACTCCCTCAATGTAGGACCATTCGGCCTTGGAAGCTAACAAATTCCTTATTGCCGCAGGTCGTACAATAGAGCGATGTACACCAGTGCGATTTGCCGGCGAGTTTCACAAGTTCGCTAAATTCGTTCATTTCGCCCCGAGTTCGAGCGTTGCATGAATAACCAGGGCTCGCATGCCCCAACAGTCAACGGCGTTATGTTCGAGCAACTTTGTCCATTGTGCCTTCTTAGTGCTGGTCAGCGCGTCATACGAACCTTTTGATAGGACCATGTCCTTCACGGCTTTTATGCGTTTCGTAGATTTCTTTTGGCCCAAGTAGGTGCGCCGCGGAAAATTGATAATTCGAAGGAAGTCCTGCAACCCGTGATTTGGAAGAGGCAGGTCCGGATGTAGTCGGTTTCGCCAACGCTTCGCCAGCTTGCGGGCGTCACAGTAATGGTCAGTAATGTCGATATCGGCATACTTTAAGAACAGGTTACACTCGTGTTCTGAGTACGCGACGATGAACCGACCTTCCGTTTTCGCGATGTTCACCAATCGAGTGGCCTCAGATATAAACGACGCGAGTCGGTGCTTCCTCGCAACAGCCACCCGCTCAAGATCAGGATCTAATACGACCTGCTCAAGCGATTCGTCGACGAGAATTCCGATGAGAGCGGGCGATTGACCGGAAAAGCCTTCACAATCGATGTAAATGGCTCGCAGCGCTTCGTTTGCCGGTATCCTGCCCTGAAGTTTGCGAGCCATGATATTTGACGCACCGAACGGTTGATTTGACGGTCGTGATTCAGGGTGTTGTCCACACCAGCTTATCGCCGCTGCGCAACGCCACCAATAACAAACGCACCCGCCTCATCGTTCAAGCCATGAAGCTGGCTCATGACGAAGGTATGAATTGTTCGACGGTCGGTTTCGTTCAAGTCAGCAAGCCCATCGGGCGGCGCTTTGGCGAAAACTCCGAAGAATTGGTGGTGCACCCAATTGGTATAGTCTTCTGCCTTAAGGCTGCCCATACATTTCCTGAGTCAGGTCTTCCTCAGCAAGTAGTCCGTTACGGTCGGCCAGTCTGGGAATTGCGGCGAACCAAACAGGATCAATTCACCCTCGAAGCGATCCGCTCCGTTCTTCAGTCGGTCATCAACTAGGAAATCGCCGCGGAGGAGGTCCTTGTGGTGCGAAAGGATAAGGCGCTTGTAAGCTGCGGCGCCGAGATGGTTTTGAACCCAGTGCAGCTTGTCGGACCAGGCAGTTGCATTGAGCCAGGGAGCCGTCGAGAGAACATAAGCGTCGAATGCATCCGTCAGTCTAGCAAAGGCATATAGCGCGCCTGCCATTGGTAGCATGTTGGAAAAGATCCCAGGCACCTCATCAAGTCGATCTTCGTACTCGCTTCGAATCTGTGGAGAGAGAAGTGGCAGCGCTGATGTGAAATCGACTAGCACGTTATCCATGTCGAGGTAGAGCACTTTCCTCATCACGTTGGTCACCGGTTTTGCTCATCCTTTGCTACGTTTCCAACGCCGCACTCTACCACACTATGGCTTGGGATTCTGAAATCGAAAACGAACAGCCTAGGCCGAAACCGGCAGCCCGAGGCCGGATTCACGAGGTCATTCTTAAAAGCCTTTAAGGCGCGGACTGCAACGCTTCTCTAAGCTGTGAAGGAACGCGACAAGGCTTGGGGAGGATCTGTTCGGTTTCTGTTGACTTCAATTTAAGATTGGAATAGAAGCAAGACAAGAAGCCTGTTTGCCGTCATGCACCCTAAACTAGCGCGTTGGGGCGTTCGAGCCTCAAGGAGAAGCAAAATCATGAAACTGGTTCAAGTCGTCCCGGTCGCTGGCGCGAAGAAACATCTGAAGGCCCTGCTGAAATCTAAGGAGCGCCAACTTCGCGGGAAGCCAACAGCCTTTATTCGCCAAAAGGAGGGTCGGTGGGTTCACATTAAGCACCCGGGATGGATCACTTGGGACGAAGCGGTCGGTGGTGTCCTCGTCGCCGAGGTGAACACGAAACGAACTGAGAGCGAGTGGCAGCTGCTCCAAGCGTTCATTTGTTACTTGGACCGTCACCTCGGAGAATATATTGGTACCATCACCATCTCGTACCGATAGCCCATCAGGCATAACACCCTACATCGCAGCCGGAAGACAGCCACTCCACTTCTTCTACAATCTCGAAGCCTGTTCATAAACGCCGCTCCCAAACCACCCTTCACGTAATGCGTTCACAATCTCTTGCGGTGATCATTTCAATGATTGAAACGATACCTTGTAGACTGACTCTCCGGCGGAATCGCGAATACAGGGTGGCTTCTCGAGGGAGAACTTTTAAGGACATACCCTGCATTGGCGTTACAGGACTGGCCGGCAACAATTGCGACCTGTTAGAAAATGGCGAAAAACTCCTCAAAATCATCCGATGCTAGTCGGCTAAGAATTACTGACTTAACCCCGCGCGGCATCGTTGAGTCGGTGGTCGTCGAGAGGGCAACGCACACCACTGCGGAACAAGCCCGCTCAACATGCTCGTTCGCCCGCGCCGAACGGTTGCTAGGGCGCGAGTACCACGGGCGATTCCTAATCGAGTTGCTGCAGAACGCCGCCGACGCCTGGCGAAAGGTCGCCAAGCCAGGCATTCGCTCTTCCCTGACAATCTTGATCGCGCCGGGCCCCTCTTTGGTGGTCGCCAACCGAGGCGAAACTTTTCCTGCCAAAGTAGTGATTGAATCGCTGGGTCATATCGGAGTATCTACCAAGGCTAGAGGCGAGGCGATTGGCCATAAGGGAATCGGCTTCAAGTCCGTCCTCGAGCTTTCACTAACGCCCGAGCTCTATTCCGGGCTTCAGTCTCCTTCTCCAGAGTTGGCGGTTCGCTTCGATCCCGATGAAGCACTAACAACTATCCGCAACGCTTCACCCGAGTGGGAACGCTTTGTCGCTGGAATTGACGATGTGGACGGTCACGATGTGAGCGCGGTTCCTGTCCTGCGTTTCCCACTGTGGGTGGATGTGGTACCCGACATTGTCGCGGAGCTCAAGTCGCAAGGATTTGACACAGTCGTCATCCTCCCATTCGACGAACGCTTCATCGATCAACTCCAACTCGACAGCACAAGATGGCTGACCGCCGTACGTGACGGTCTAGCAGACGTAACAGATCAAATCCTGATTTTGTTGGGAACCTTCGATGAGGTTCGCATCGAAGACCGCCTCGCTGGCACGATCGACGTGATCACTCCCCACTGGCATGACGCGAAGTCGATGGAAGACGGTACCCGCCGAGAGGTCGTTGAAGTGCAGCGCAATGGCGAGACAACAAGCCACTGGCGATTGTACCGGCGCAACCTCCCCAACGATGGTGAGAATCTATCAAGCGAGATTGCGGTCGCAATCCGATTCGCGACCGATCAAGGGATCTCGACGCTCATCCCGCCAGTCGGAAACGAACCCTCCGCCCCGTTTCACCTCTTCTTTCCGACGAAGATCGGCTCAGGTTTACCGCTTCTGCTCCATGGCTACTTCGAGGTCAATGCTGCACGGACCGGGTTCTATGAGGGATCAAGCCTCCGCAATGAGATCATCCTCAGCCATCTCGCAGATTTGGTTGCTATGGCTGTTGCTGACAGTGCAGTCGAACGTGCGGTCGATCTATCAAGCTTGCTTGAACTGCTCGCCGACGCTGCCGAACCGGAGGACCGCCTCGCCCGCGGGTTCAGCCGGAATGCCCTGAACCAGCTGGACTACATTGATTGGGTCCCCCTTGCCCGCCGCGATGGGTCGCACGCCTCAGGCGCACCCGCACATCTTCTGTCGCACGACCACGCGCGTGTGATCCGACACGTCGAGCGTTGTTTTCCAGACGAGTACGTAACGCGGACAACAGGCCTTGATATTCCTCACGCGAAGATCAGCTCTAAGGGTCTCGAATTCCTTGCGAAGCGGCGGCCAATAGACTCGCCAGACTTTTGGTCCGTCCTAGGCGCGCTCCTTCGACCGAGTGACAGTTCTCCTTGGCCAGATGGAACCGAGGATGACGGGTTTCGCGCGCTCCTCGATTTAGTGGCGGCATTGGAGGCGACTGACCGGGAGGCGACGATGAGGCTTCTTGACGGGTTGCGCGGGGATTCCAAGAGCCGGCTCCTGCCAGTGATCGCGCCAGGTGGCGGCCGAGAGCTCGTGCCTCTGCCAGACCCAGCGTCAGGCGTGGCAGGAAGACGGAGTCAACTCGTAATGGCGAGGGTGCGTCCGCCTGGGACCAGCCCAATCGTTCCGCCAAGCCAGCTTGATGTCGCCTTCCTTCCGGACGGACTTCTCAGAGATGAAGCGGAAGTCGACCGTGCGAAGCCGCTCGGGGTACGCCCATTCACTGTCGACAACGTACTAGATCGCTTGAACGTTGTATCCGACGAACCAGACGCCGCTGCGGAGATGTTGCGTTTCTTGTGGCAGTTTCTGGCTCGCGAACGGCGGTCCGAATTTGGCACGCGGAGTTGCCGGCAGCGTGCCGTCCGCTTCGATCCGCTCTCTTGGTTCTGGTGTCAGCCTGGTCGTCCAGAAAGCGGAGACGCTGAAAGAGATCGCCAACGACGAGAGCGGTTCCTGACCGAAGTCTTGCTCCCCGCACGAGACGGAAAGTGGCGCCCAGCGGGCACGCTGGCATTTGGCAATGACTGGGCGGAATGGCTCGAACGAGGGACTCTGGGGCCAGTTACTCCACCGATCCATCTACGAATCGACGCTTATCGCGCTCTCGAGGCTATACACCCGTTCGACGGCGTAATGCTCGCAAAACCGGAGATTGTACTTGGTCTATTACCAGAGCAGCCGTTAGTCGAGGCCGATGAGAACGACGATGCCGAGGAGGAACATCTTGAAATCGAACGGCTGAATGCCGAACGCCACGCGTTTCTACTACGGCTCGGTGTGTGGGAGGTTATTCCCGTCGAGGGATTCGAGGACAGGACGCTTCGCGACAGATTGCGGTTCCCGTGGGAGGGTCCGTTGCAGCAACGCCAACTCCAGATAGTGAATGACGCCGGCGGTTGGGCGTTCGAGGCTCACAGGTGGTCCGGACCCGTTCATCGAAACGTTTATGTTTCGGAAGATTTCCGATTCCGCTGGCCTCTTGGTGCAGCTGCTCAGCGAGATGCGATCGCTGTAGCTCAGTCAATTCGATTCGGCATTGGCCTGTACAGCAAACTTATCTCTCTATCCGTCTTTTGCCCCGGATGCACTTCTATCGGACGCCACACACCGACCTACCGATCCACTTCCACCGACAATTATCCCAGTACGCTTCTGATCCAACTTCGATCCGAGCCATGGGTACCGTCCGTGATCAACGGCGAGGTCATTGCGAATCCACAGGAACCTTACCATGTCTGGTGGTCGGCAAAAGTACCAACGGGTGCTGGTCTCCTGCAAAGTCCGCTTAGGTTCCTACCCCTTTGTGACCCAAATGCGGCCGTGTCAGGAGAACTCCGGCGCGTCGCTGGCATCGTCGATTTTGACTCCGCAGATTTCGAAGCGCTGGGGCGACTCCTTCAAAGCCTGCGTTCGGACTTTGAGGATGGGACTCTGCCGGTTCAGCCTCTCGACTCCAGCAGCGCCCGTCAGGCCTTTGTAGGCCTGCATCGCTTGGCGTATGAACGTCTCGCGGACCTTGCGGAATTGGACCGGGACAGCGCGCTCGCTCTTTTGGAGAACTTCTGGGTCCTCTGCGACGAAGGTGACCGCATTGCTTACTACCCTCGCGACAAGGTTCGCCATGACGACGGAAAGTTCGCCGCGTACCGCCGCTATTTCTTGAGCACGGTGCCCTTTGCGGTGTTGCCCCGCGACAAAACCTCAGTTGCTGACCGTCTCGGTTTTACGCCGTTCAGGGTTTCGCTTACGCGGCGAGGTAGTGAAGACCTTGGGCGTGATGTCACGGATGAACTTAGCGATGTTCTCACGGACCGTGTTCCAGAACTGCTTTCGATCGTTGTACACCATAGCCTCGGAACTCAGACCCTCGAACCGACGAGCCAGCAATTCGAAGAGCGGGCGCGGCGGTTGAGCAACCTGCGGGTTCGCCAAGTCGACAAACTTATTATTGACGTTCGGGTAGAAGGGACGGAGATGATCGCTACGATGGGCGAGGGTTCCGATCGAGACATCTTTCTTCAACAGCCAACATCGATGAAGCCAACTCTGTTCCACGATTTCGCAGGGGAGGGCTGGCAAGATCGCCTGAGGAGAAAGTTGGCACCTTACCTTGCTACGATTCTCGAAAACCCCGCATACGGCGCAACTATTGCCCTGTTCCTTCTTTCCGATAATGACGCCGAGCGTGAGGCTGCCCTCCAAGAGCTGGGAATCTCTCCGGGCGATGTTGAGAATATTCGATTGCGGATGGGAGCGGTGTCAGACGAGGACCGCCGTCAGTACCAAAGGTGGTTTACCTCGATCCTCAGTCTGCTAACAGGAACGGACGAATGGCCTAATTTAGATCGGGAAGCATTACATGATGAATTGCTCGCGGCCGGGCTTTCAGGCAGCGACTCTGACCGCCTTATCGAGCTAGGTGGCGGAACTAGTGCCCGGGCCGACACAACACCTAATGGCGCCCTCTGGCTTCTCGCCTCGCGCGGACTTAACCTCGCCGATCTTGACGCGAAGCTCCGTATGCAAAAAGACGACGGCCTCAACGTTCGTGTCGCACGGACAATGCTACGTCACTGGATGAACGTTAACGCCCGGCGCGTCACGGCAGTTCTCGCACTTCGGCTAACAGCGGACGAGGCTAAGGCCGAGCCTCCAACTTGGCAACCGCCACCGCATCTGGCGTTCGCTCTTGACCCGTCAATGAAGGAATTACTTCTACCAGTTGTAGCATCGCTAACGGCGGCTGGATATGTGACCGACGCCAATCGCCTTGCGACCGACCCCGTGGGGGAACTGGTTCGCCTTGCTCAGCTCGGCTCCGTCGCGGAACTTGATGCCTTAGTAGGTCCGCTTTACAACATCGAGGAACGGGAGCGAATTCTCCGCTCGTTAGCCGCATCATGGCGGCGCGAACTCCGCGTTCTCGGCGTGCTTGCGAGGGTCGGCCCCTCCGAGTCCAGGTCGAATATACGCGCGTGTGCGACAACTGTTGACGAACTTCTGCCTGTGAATCCTGCGAGTCCAACCGCGCTGCGATCAATCCTCGATGAACTCTTTCCGCGCCATCCAGGATTGGCATCCGCGCTAAGCGGTTTCTTGGACGACTCTTATGTTAGCGCCGTTCCTGACCGTCAAGCACTTGTGAATCTGGCCAGCGCCAATGGATTGAACATCGACCACCTGGATTTAGTTAACCGAGTCTTAGAGGCGCCTCGACGCGAGGCCGCGAAACGAACGCGCGACCGTGTATCGAAGCTGGAGGAAAGTAAGATCCGGGTGGAAGCACCCGCTGGACTCCAACCTGTCAGACCGAAGCTACTCCGAAAGCCCGTCTTGAAGCCCGTGGGGACCATTAAGGTAGGAGAGCGCATCGACCGACGAAAACGTCAATTGGGCGACGAGGCTGAGCGGTGGGCGCTGGCGGCTGTAATCACACCCTTCCTAACCATGACTCAGCAGGACCGCCGGGAAGCCGTTGAGGACCTTCTGGCTCTCCTCGACCAGTTCACGGGAACTCCCGTTGAAGCGGTGCGTGCTCACGCGGAACCGGTGTGCGCGGAGGACCTTGACGAAGAGGAACTCATCGACGAGCTAATCGCGTTGCTGCATGTATCTTCATACAGCGATGACTTTGGATTCGATCTTCTGGGGTGGGTGCCACCATCGCCAAATGCCAAGTCGATTGCGATGTGCCTTGAGGTCAAGAGCAGCCGAGATGGAACTATGCACTTATCAACTGGTGAGTGGTCTTTAGCAACGCGGTTCAGCGAAGCGGGGATGGGAGAGCATTATGCGGTTCTGGCCGTTCGCCGATCCACTGGTAGCGGCCCGCCCGCAAGTTTGGATCTTCTAGTCGATCCAGTAGGTTTGGAACAAAACGGACTGCTGCGCAAGATGGACGACGGGTACAAGCTCACGTATCGGAGCAGGTAGACGAGATATTTCTTTGGCTTGAATCTGAGTTCGTTTTCGTGGATCTATCGCTCTTATCTGAATCCGATAGTCGCGAACCCTAATATCCGACGAGTCCTTCACAAGGCTTAAAGCACCAACCAGATTTTCGTTACACGGCTTCTAGCTACTAGTTTCAATCGCGGAGTTTAGTATGATTACAACAACAGGTAGTCACTTATAGCCGAAGTAGTGTGGCTTGCACTTCTTCCCCAGTCGTGGTTGAGATTGCTAAAGCATATAGGCCCACCTGAGTCCGATACTCTTCTAGTTTTCGCTCAATCTCGAAGTCAGTTTTGTAGTCAATCACTATCCATGAACTGTTTTCATCTCCGTCTCTAAACGCCAAATCAACTACACCCTCGACTAGAACACCATCCTGAAGCTTAATAGCCAGCGGTACTTCGCGACGACATTGTCCCTTGGAGGAGGCGGCAGCCGCGCGAAGCATAAGAGGATGCCTAAGAGCCCGATGTACTGTCTCTGTCGCGCCAGCAACCTCTTCGCTAGTTGCACCAAAGATTCGGCCTTGAACACTGGCAACATCCTCAATGCCCTTAAAATCCGCATTGAGAGCGACCACAGAGAGAACAGCATGAACCAAGGTCCCGAAGCGTTTGCCGTGTGGCCTTGAGAAATCAATATCGATCGTTTCAACATCAACCTCGGGCAAAGGTGGAGTTGCTATCCCTTCGGCACTCTTGCTTTCAAGGCCAAGCTCTCGCACTGTCGTGGCTGAGGCATACGAAGTTGCGGTAGAAATGGTCCACTTCGGTTTCCTCGCCACTTCGCGGACGGATGCTCGCTGAGTTTGCCAAGCTGCGTGATCTCGGATTCCCTGCTCCGATCGAGTTTTTCCGTCATCCTCTTTAAGATATTCAGTCAATCTAGACCGTGGCCGCGTCATGATATTCGGTCGCTCAAGGACGGACCCATCCCACCAAACTACGCGATGCTCTCCAGCCTGAGGTTGATGCAACCCCGGTGTAACCGATCCCTTAGGCCGAAATGCATTTGCAGGTCGGTTTTGGACAGTATCGTCGCCAAAAGCAGGACATCCTTCGGGCTCCTTCGTTGAGGGATTGAAGCTCGTAGCTTCCCTGGGATAGAGCACCGGATTCAACGCCGCTAACCATCCATCGTAGGGATGATCACCAACAGCGGACACCACAAGGAGATCACGAGCTCGCGTACTTGCTACATACAGAACTCGCGCTGCCTCTTCCTGTTCTATTCTTGCCTCGTCGTCAGCATGTTCCTGAACTTCTATCGGCGTACACCCCGCGAGTCTCATAGCACTCAAACCCGCTGCCTGATCGATCCACTTTGAGGGCTCACGCGTATCCTTTGCAGTGATATCAACCAGGAACACAACCGGAAACTCCAGTCCTTTCGCCTTGTGTACCGTCATGATCCGAACACCGTCCACGCCTTCTTCCATGATCGATGCGTCTCCTACGTCTCCCGACTCAGCCTCCTCATCAAGCCAGTCTACAAACGCGCGGAAGGAGATTAACCCATTACGTTCCGCTCTGCGGGCCATATCGGTAAGTCGCATAACGTTTGCAAGTGCCTGCTCACCAGTCGACCAATTGGCGAATCCTGCATGCGCTCGCGTGAGTGCCAAAAGCTTTTGAATACTCTCGGCAATCGGACGTCGGTTTCGTTGACGATGAAGCTCGCGCAAAATTGATATTGCGTCAACGATTTCAGTTAGTGACGCCGGTAAGTCGGCCGGGGGCTTCTTAAAGGTGTGTAGGGTCGAACTTATGCTTCGATAAGCTAGCAACTGCGAATCTGTGAAGCCGAAGAGCGGTCCTCGTAGGGTTGCAAAGGCGGCGAGTTCGTCATCTGGCCACTCAATCGCAGTGAGCGCGTTGCGGATTGCTTCCACTTCGGCTCTGGCGTGGAAAGAACTTCCACCAACCAAAAGATGAGGGAGCCTATAGCCGTCCAAGGCTTGCACATACGCCTTAGTGGAGTCGTAAGGATATCTGCTTAGACGCTGGCGTCGAAATAGGAGACAGATGTGACGCGCCTTTAGCGGCACTCTTTCTGCCGAACCGCGCTCGGTAACAGTCCAGCCGCTCTCGTTGACTAACCAATTTACAAAAGCCGCAACATCACCAGGCTGCGACTCGTTGATCTTCCCATCAACGGTCTTTCCGTAGTCACCATATGGTTGAGAAACAGGTAATGCGACCACCGCTGGCTGAGTATCAATTCCGGTTCTGTAGGGTTCCAGGGCAACGTATTTCGCTTGGGTGAGTGATTCGTCCGCCATGACGGGAGCAAAAGCAGCGTTGACAGCTTCCTGGATCTCCGGCACTGCGCGGAAACTAACATTCAAGTCAACCAGCGCGCCTCCTGACTCAATTACTTGGCGTTTAACTTCCTGGTAGAGAGCAACGTCCGCTCGACGGAAGCGGTAGATTGATTGTTTGGGATCGCCGACTATGAAGAGCTTTCCGGGAACTAGGCGGGCCTGTCGCCAGTCGCTCTGATCAGGATCATCTGATCCGAGCAACATAAGAATTTCGGCTTGAAGCGGATCAGTATCCTGAAACTCGTCTACGAAGATATGGGTAAAGCGCTGTTGTAATTCAACTCGGACATTCCGGTTATCCCGAACGAGATTACGAGCACGAAGCAGAAGATCCAGAAAATCAAGATAGCCGGCACGTTCTTTTAGTTGTTCCAAACTCTCAACAACTCGCCATAATTCCTCGCGAAGCCGAGGGGCAAGGTCGGCGCCCGCTTTATCGACGAACTCCTGCACTCGCGTCTTTAGCTCATCCCGCCGCTTTCTTAAGTCATCCGCAGGAAAACTATCTTTTCCAAAGTAGGCCTTCCAATCTTTTGCCCTGCCCCAACTTCCGAGCAAGCCAAACAATCGAGCTTCAATGCCATCGTAATCCCGAGACTCACCGAGCGACTCAACACGGGTGATTTCCGAAACGTAGTGTCTCAGATAAGCGAGTGACTTGGTCAGCCATTGATCGGGTCGACCAGCTTCCGACCATTCGCCAAGATCCTGCATTTCCAGAACCAACTCATCAATCTGACGATCGCGATCAAAACCTTCAGGGTGCTTCCACGGCGCTGTAAAATCACGTTCTTTGATAAGCCCCCACGCCGCAGTTCGAAGAATCGGTTTTGGGCCACTCTCACGGGGCCGCCGCGCCAGCGTAGCACTGCGTCCACTACCGAACTCCCTTCGTTGGGGCCTCCTGAGAATGCGTCTTACCCCGTCACCCGGGTTCGCCAGCTGCATTTCAAACCATCGTTCGAAGGCCAAATCGAAAAGCGGATACGTCAAGTCGTCAGGAGCGACCTCAAACAACGGATCGATTCCAGCTTCAACCGGATGTTCTCGCAGCAGGTCGGCACAAAACGAGTGAATGGTGCCCATGCGAGCCTCTTCAAGTTCCTGAACTGCTCGATTCAGTAACGTTGTCGTCTCTGCTGAGTTATCTCGGTGTTGGCGCGCTTCTTCGATCGCAGCCCTGAGGCGTAGCTTTAGTTCACCCGCTGCAAACTCTGTGAACGTGACCGCGACGATATTGGCCAGACTCACACGGCCTGAAATGATGCCTGAGAGAATGCGCCCGATCAGCGCACTGGTTTTGCCAGTACCCGCAGCCGCTTCAACGATCAATGTCGTATCAAGGTCATTGCGAATACGATCACGCGCCGACTGATCTGCGAGAGCTACGGATTCCTTTTCTTTGGCTTTCTCCGTCACGGTAATTCTCTAATCCCTTTCAACTGAACCAATCGATCGCTCGGCTTGTAGCGAATACGAGTCTCCTCAAAGCTTCCGCATACTGCTAAGAAGTCGCACCAAGCACAGGCTCCATCTTCTGGAGCAGCCGGAAGGAACGCGTCTTTGAGTCCCTGCCGAATCGCGATCAATACAGAATTGAGAGTCTGAATATTTTCTTTATCGAGCGGAACCACCCGCTCCTCATAACCACCATCCGCGGTGCAGTAGTAGAGGCGGCCTGATTCGACATACTGCTTTAGCAGGGTCTGTGAGGCGAGTCCGTAGAGGAGAGGTTGCAGATACTTGCCCGCGCCCACAACTAATTCCTTTGGCGCGCGAGCCTTTCCCGTCTTGTGATCTGTCACTCGATACTTACCGCTGGGATCGTATTCCACCATATCGATCGAGCCACGGAGTTTGAGATCGCCGATGATTTCGACGGGGTCATCGACGCTCGCCGGATCAGACTCTCTTGGGCCACGATCACTCAAACCAAAGGACAGCTCAAACTTCTCCGGTATCCATCCATCGTCCGCATCTACCATTCGGCGCAACCACTCTCGCAAGTCAGCCCTTATCGAATTAATCCCATCCTGCCAGACTCTAGGGATTGCTGGCGCCAGCCGGTCTTCATAATCCGCTGCCAAACGCCCAAGCGACGCATCAACTAGCTCAAACGCTTGTTCTAAAGATTTTGGGTGAAGGGGCAAGAGACCCGCCGCCTTGAGATTCGTGAGCACCTCGAACTGCGTTTCATGAAATATGGAACCGCGCGTCAGAGGATCAATGACTTCAATGGCTGCGGGCTCTTGGCGTAAATCGAAACGGAGTATTGCGCTTAGAAAAAAGCGATAGGGACAACTTGCGTAGTTTTGCAGTGCGGTAGCCGAGAAAGACCGCGCCGAAAATTGGTGCTTGGCAATACTCTGACGTGCCAACTCATCGGGATCTACCAGCCCATCGTTTTGTGTCCATCTCCGCAACCAGCGACGGGTGTGCGTGCGCAGAGCGCGTGCAAGGTGGACATTCGAGGTCAATAAATAGTGCGCAGCGCCCGTAGATGCTTCGTCTCGGCCCTCAACCAGGTTTGCGAGCAGTGCTAAGTCATATTCGGCTTCGTCAATGGCTGACTCCGCGTGCTCTGGCGCAGGCCAACCTAACCGCGCTCGTGTCGATGACTCTGCTCGCGTTGCAATCTCCTCAAAACCGGGCAAGGTACCTTCAGCCGCTCGCAGTGCCTCCAAAGCGTAAAAAGAAGGGACCCGAGGCCTCGATTGCTGCACATCAATGCGCGGGTAGGAAAAGTAAACACGCTCCTGCGCGCATCCCACGGCGATCCGCAAGCCGAGTCGCTCAACTTCCGATTGATCACTTCGTGTCACAAGACCAGTCTCTTGACGCTGTAGATCCAGGATGATTGGATCTTCGACAATCTTTCGTGGGAAAACCCTCTCAGCCAAACCCGGGATAAACACAATGCGAAAAGAAAGTCCCCGAGCTGCATCAATAGATCCGACGAAGACGCGACCATAACGACGCTTAGGTGGATCTACACCCAAGTCATGAAGCCGTGCTTCAAGAACGAGTTGCACTTCATATAAATCAACCGGACCGACAGAGCTCATCGGCTCCAATTCCGTAAGTGTCGCCATAACACGTTCTGGATTGCGGAGAGCATTTACAGCTAACTCTCGAAGGTGCGCTAGCCATTCACCCCAAAGCGCCCTCTCCGGGAATTGATCCAATCGTTCGATAAGAGGGAGCGCGTACTTACGCAAAGAGTCGAGGTCGCCAATTTGTCTTCTAATCGACCCAACCAGCGCCTCCTCTTCGGGTGCAACTCCTTTGATCCTAAGCAGCAACTCGTTTCCCAGCCCTTCCAGTCGTCGCCGCCAACGATCCTTGCCTCCGATCACGGCCGAGTCGACAAGTAATCTTTCCCAGCGAGCCGGGGTCCTTAAAGCTCCATCAATTACTGCGCGGTCCTCGGGCGTCACAACTAGTGACACCTCGATCGCTCCTTCGGTATTGATCTCTCCTGTCTCGTCTATCGTTGAAACCAGTTCATCACTTGGAGCTTCCCACTGAGAGTCCACATCTTTGTTCGCTTCGGGCGCTGGCACTTGACCAAGAGAAAGGTACTCAGCAAACCGCTTCGCAGATAATCCATCGGCGGCGCAAGATAAAAGCGCAAGCATTGCTCGGCCCGCCGGGTCGGGTGCAGTCGTGCCTCTTACGAAATAAGCCGGAATCTCAGCACGATCGAATGCCTCCTCTAAGTGAGATCTGTATTCGCCGGGCGAATTGAGCAAGACGGCCATCTGATCGAATGGGACGCCTTCCGCGGCCTCGACCTGAATGTTCCTAACAATCTCAAAGCATTCACGTGGCTCGCCGGGCCAGTTCTGAAGCTTGACACTCGAGTCCAGTGGAGTTGGAGGCGGGGATGACTCCTCAAAAAGATGTTGTTTGACGAGGGAAATAGAGTTGACAGCGCTTAAAGCCCTATTGCTTTTGCTTTGACATTGAAGAGACTCTTCGAGAAACGAGATTGTCCGCGCGTCTCCGTGTGGCACTGTGACCAAGACATCGAGGGACCGGGCGGCCAACTCTTGGATCAGTCTGTTCTCTAACTGACTACGTACTGCAATATCCAGAATGAGCAAGGGAAGCCCAAGATAGTTGGCGTTTTCTGATGATGTGAGTGAACCGATTGCGGCGTGGAACAGTGCAGCTCGATCTGACAGCTTTGATTCCTTCATTTCCTCCTCTACCGAGCTGGCAATCTCAGAGAGATCCCTCCCACCACGTTCCAGACGTGCAAGAGATTCCCCATCAACCTCATTCATGCGGAGTTCTTCAAGGGTCTTTGCGACTGCGACCGGAAACCCTGGTTTTGTGGCTACGGGTGCGAAGTAACTCAGCTGGCCTTTCGATTGAAGGGAGTGAATGGCACGTGCGACTACAGCAGTGAACGTGAGATTGCTGGCTGGCGCCCTACAAGATGCCGCTAGAGCATCTTGCGCGAGTCGCGAAGCGAGAGCGTTTAGCGTGAACCGTGTAAATCCAAACCACGCGCCTGCCGCATCGACTATTCTCAGATGGAGATCAGTCGCAGCTTCTGTTGAATGTGAGATAACTAATATTTCGGAGTCGGCAGGATGGGCGAGAATCCAGTCTTGAGCAATCTGCAGCCGCAACGCTCCGTCAGCGGAAACTTCGAGTCGCGGCGGTGAGGATCTTTTCAATTTCGCCTCCCATTTGTTTAGAGTCTTCACAGACGACACAATGCCGCACTTCTAACACTTGTTTCTACGCAGGAGCGAATCATGAGTGGAAATGGGTTCTAGGCTGTTTGAGAGCGTCGCCATATCGGATACAGATGGAAGTCCCGTCTCGCACTCCCGCCTCTGAGATATCACCAAAGGCTATAGCCCAATCCTTTTTGCGGTCTTGATATGCCTCCACAAGAAGGCTTCGATTCGGAGTCATAAAGCCATATCATATCAGCTTCAATTGTAAGAAGTGAGCGCCAGTCAGCCAGCTCGATAAAGTTTGCTGAAAGGGACCTCGATGCTGCGAGAATGATGTTGTCTACCTACGTCTCTCTTTCAATGTGAATGCCTCAGTCAGTAACATCCGGACCTAACCGCGTTGTTGACTGAGCCGCCTTTGGCTAGAATGCAGTCCTAAAGAAAATGATCAATGGTAATGGGCGGAATGGCTTGCTCTAAAGGTGAATCATGAAACTCGATGAGCTAGTGATTTTAGTCGAGAAATTGATTCTTGGCATCATATGACTCCCGACCTGGCAAACCTTATTCAATCGCTGACCTTCAGTGACACAGCTGTACTCAAGGCGATATTGCAAGCTCTGCTTCAATCATTGGGATCGAGTGACGCGGAGACCGTCAAGGCTTTCGGGCCGTTCGTAATTGCCTTCATTACCATCTTGTTTAGCTTTTTAGGCACTTTACTTCTCCTGCGAGTTCAATGGAAACAAAACCAATTTGTTAATCAGGCTACAGCTCGTCAATTCACTCTCCTGAAATCAAAAGAAGAGCGGGATGACATAATCAAGAAGCTCAACAGCTTTTATGGACCCTTCAAGCAAATGCGAACTCAATCCAGAATTCTCTATAGTAAGTTCGCCTTAGAAATACGGCCACAGCATGAGAAGAAATATCCCACGCGCTTCCGTACACTCAGATACCTTCTTGAGGGAAAACCGTTAGGCGATCAGGACCGGGAAATACTCATACAGATTCTCGCGATAGGTAAGAAGACTCTAAAGCTGATGGAGTCTGACTCGGGACTCGTTGACAAGCCGGAACTGCAGGACCTGTTGGGAAAGCTTGGTGCTCACATTAACATTCTTCAACTTGCATTCGACCGGAAGCTCACAGGTCCAGCCGGAGACTTCGAGGATATTGTCTTTCCCAGCGCAATAGATGGTGCTATCGAAAGCGCAACACTCAGGTTACAGGACAGATTGAAGGAGCTTATGGAGAGCGAAGCAACTGATAGTGCGTCGGCCAGTATTAGAGTGCCAAGCAACTCGACAATCGAATATTACAATACGAACGCCGAGGCCTATGCAAATGAAACTCTGATGTTTGACTTATCCGACTCGTACAAGAGATTTCGAGTTTATCTTTCACCAGGGGACAAACTGTTGGATGCAGGTTGTGGCGCTGGCAGAGACGTGCGGTACTTCATAGAGGAAGGCTATGTAGTAATTGCATTCGATGCTTCACGAGAGATGGTTCGGAAATGCAATGAATATCCGCATGCTTACTGTAAACAACTATCCTTTGATGAAATTCAGTTTAGAGAAGAGTTTGATGGTGTATGGGCCTGTGCGTCCCTACTCCACCTCGATCGGCCAGATGCTAAGTTGGCGGTGGCTCGTCTGACGACTGCCTTAAAGCCAGGGGGCATAATATTCCTCTCCCTCAAAACCGGTGAAGGACACGAAGATATCAGCGGTAGACATTTTGAGTATTACGATGAAACGTCGGTAAAAGAACTATATGCACAAGATCCGAGAGTAGAGTTTGTGGAGCAATGGAGATCGACATCAACAGCCCTCAATGGTAACGGCCGGGAATGGCTAAACGTGATTCTTCGTCGGAAGCGCGCTAATCGGAGACCGGTCCCGGCGCAAACACCAAGCAGGTTGCTGCCGGCTCCAGTTACCGTTGTCAGCAAACCTAAACCTTTCGCTCTTGTGCTCGGATTGACCCTGAGTGCAATCGCTGTAGCCATTGGATACTTGCGCAAGTCTTCGACCAATTAGTTGCGCTTGGAAACAAATTTGAGTCTTACACCAAACCCTCGAAGGTCTTACGCTACGGCCGCAAGCCGATTCATAAGAGCAACGTAAACGCGCTGACAAGCATGTGCTCCTTCTAACGCTGTGTGCGGGGTAGGTTCGCCTTTGACGCCAAGGTAGCTGCACAGATCAGCGAGGGAAAGTTTAGGCAAAAGCCCAGACTTATAGAGCGGCCAACCCAGGGATTCGGTTCCTATCCAATGGTAATCAAGCTTGAGATCGCGCAGCTCATAGGCTTGTGCTGCGAGAGTTATGAATGCTCGGTCGAACGAAGGGTTATGGCACACGGGAACACAGTCCGTGACAACCTCCACAAATTCTAGCCATAAGCCCTTGTTTGGATCGTGTGCGTCATTCCATGAGTGGGAATTGTATCCGGTCAACTTGCGAGCAAAGTCGGATATGCGGTCGGGATTCTGAGGTGCGATCTTTCGATGCCATTCCGCGAGAATTCGTGTTCCGTCAGCTGAAGTGCGAACGGCCCCAATTTCAATGATCTCGTGGTAGCCGAAAATGCTTCCCGTCGTTTCGGTATCCAGGAAGCACAAGTCTTTTTTGGATAACTGAGTGTTCACCGGGTTAATGGGCACAATCACTCTCCTCAATAAAAATAATAAACTGGAACGGTCATTTACTTTCGACTTCGAATCACCTACGCAGTCCACTATGTCACGCTTTAGAACTCGTGTGAATTAATTCTTTCTTCTCAGCAACCGATGACCGGCCGAGACAACACCCTTTTCATCCAATACTTGCTGCCAACCATCGCGGGTGCCGATAGTCTGCGGATTCGTATAAAGGCCACAACGTTCTTCTTGGGCGGTGAGGCGAGCAAATTTATTTCTTAGCGGATGATCGGGCCCAACGAAGGTTTCTTTGCGATGGAGAATAAACGGATTGGCTGAATCAGTATATTCCTGATATCGAATGTGAAAGGACCGAAGGGGTACCACTAGCGACGCTGAGAGTGCCGGATGAGGGTCTTTGTCAAAGTTCGGATAGTAAAGGTACGAGACCTGAGCTTTTGTTCGACTCAGCTTAATAACGTTGGCTCCCTCGACTGCACCTAAATAGGCGCGAGCGCATCCTTCGTAAACCCTCAAAACTGGTGGCAACAACGGAAGCGCAGTGAGATGGAAATAGAGAGCGTCCGGCGTTTGTTTACCGACCATGGACGACCTGCAAGCGGCGTCTATGACCTCCGACTTACCAGCGGAAAAAAGCAATTCATCAGCCCGCTCGCAAGCACTACGATAGTTCGAGAAAAACGCTCGTATATCTAATCTCTGATCGTTTGGCAGTTCCGAGAAGCGAGGACGTTTGCCAAATCGACTCAAAGCAAGATAGATCAAAAGGTCTTGTGAGCGCTCTTCGCGAATACGATCCCATTGCTCCGTCCCCGTTGCTAGACGAATTATGGCAAAGGCCCTTTTCAAACTCCCAAACTGTTCGCGAAGTGCCAGAACGGTCTCGAGTTCAGAATCGTCGGGAAGCCTTCCACGTTCCGCGACAAAAGCGACTAACGGGTTAAACAAATCCCGATGACGCTCGAAAATTACATCGCTGTATTTTTGCCTGGGGACTACGACAGTCCTTCTATAACGCGAGGCCGCGAAAGATTGACGAAGATCATCGTCTCTAAAAACGTAAAATATTCCGGGCGCAACAGCTAGGCTTTGTAAACCTAGCACCTCATCAATCCACTGGGACAATTCATGCTGGTCATAGAACTTCTGAAACGTGCCGCGACTCGTAACATAACCATCAGCATATGGGCTCGACCACGCGCCATTCTTGGCCTCAACGGATAAGCGAGCGGAAACGATCAATAGTTTTTGCGCAAATGTCCAGGCGTCCCGTAGAACACTAGCGCGCTCGGCTGGATTCTCTATCACGTTGACCACATATCCGAGATTGACCACATCTGCCGGCCGGCGCTGGTTCTCAGCAAAGTGGATCGGGTCCCAACCACTCGCATCAATTCCCTGCTGAGTGAGACGACTAACGTCGTCCCCATGTCCACAGCCGTAATCAAACAACGTATTCACAGGGTTGAGAAATCCATGTTCCATGGCCAAGCGGATCGGACGAGATAGGTCCGCCCGTCTAATCGCAGTCTTATGCCGTTGAACAGAGCGTTGGAGCATGGTATGCAGATCCAATTGGCCTGCTTGAGGTTCAATCACTTTGGACCCTCAAGCTTCTTTGTCTACCAAGTTTCAGATTATATTATCAATCGCCAATGGATGCTTTAATGAAATATGCGGAGACCTTTGCCTCTCTCCGGAGAGAACGCTCCCGCAGGGTCTGGACTGAGAGTACGGCTGGTGGCGCACCTCACAAGCCTTTGCTCTTACTCTCGGTTCTCGACCTCTTTGCAAGAGGTGAAATCAGAACAAGTTTCATTGAACCTAGTTCTGCTCTTGAAGAACGATTTGCAAGTTATTGGGAGCTGGTCACGGGTCGGAGTTACGACGGAGATCTGGTTCACCCTTTCTTCGCTCTAAAGAATGAAAGAGTCAAGTTTTGGTCCTTGGTTCCACGGCGAGGAAAAGAAAACCTCTTAATCAACAAACCGGATTGGGTCAGGCTTGATCTGGATCACCTCCGCAGTTGTACGCGTGGAGCGCGCATTGATCCATCGTTAAGCAAGCTTCTGTTGGTTCAGGAATATCGGACCACGCTACGTCAGATATTGATCGAGAAATACTTTGCGCCCAGCACCGTTCTTGCATTGGCCGATTTTGCGCAGGATGATCTCCCGGAATACCCATCCGCAGTGCGACGACAGAGCACGCTAAACCGTCTGTTGCGGGATTCCGCCGAAGCAAAGTCAATAAAGCGTCTTTACGACTATGCCTGCCAAGTCTGCCAGACTCGACTGGCCGTGAGCGAACAACCATACGCTGAGGCGGCGCACATTAGGCCCCTTGGCAAACCACATGACGGGCCAGATTCCAGAGACAATATCCTGTGTCTTTGTCCCAACCACCATGTGCTTCTTGATCTTGGAGCGTTTTCCATCTCAGACGAATTGATGCTCATCCCTGAGGGATTCCAACTTTCGATCCGCTCAACTCATCGGTTAAACGTTGCCCACTTGAGATACCATCGTGAGAAGATCTTCGGCAGTCCTAAAAGCGTTGTTGGCTAGCGATCGGTCATGGGAAAACGTCCCCAAGCCATCATGTGAAACCTCAGGCGGACTCGTTAGTCTCCCTTCTCTGTCCGCGCGCGATAGACATAAAGCAAGTTTCTTGCGCGAGAGCCTTGGACATAGAGAGCTGTCGACATTTGCTCAGGAGAAAGCGCATCCGTATCGATCATGAATACTACATCTGCCTCAAGCCCCTTAAACACACTGATGGTGGCGTACTGAACACTATGGGAGTTCTCCTCATAATCCTTTCCGATTGAAACCAAGTTGTGCTTCCCGATAGTTTTGGTTTGACTGAGGCACGACTCGGCTTTGGATTTATTGGCGAGGATCACTATGCTCCCAGGTTTCACGTCATGATTTTCGATCAAGTCCTTAAGGTCGCGCACAATTTGGGTTTGTTCGTCGGTTTGATTCCTAACAAATCGCTCAACCACGCGAGTTCCGACCGGGGATCTTTCAAAAGGTCGCATATCAGAACCAGCCTCTCGATTCAAGTATTCAACGATCGCCCTCGTGTTGCGGCAGTTTTTCCTAAGAGGCGTCCTAAAGGGTTTGATATCCAACGGTATACCATTCCAGTGATGAAAAATGTCTTGCCTTTCATCCAGGAACACAAAAAAGGAACTCCGGTCCTCGTCTTTCAAGAGTCCCTCTAGAAATTCAAACCATTCAGGTTTGAAGTCCTGCCCTTCGTCGACGATGATAACGTCAAACTTGGGAAGTTTCTCCGGTGGCAGCTCCAATAACTTCAGCGGTACAGCCATGTTCCAAAACTCATTGGCCTTGGCACTGTTTTGGCTCCACCAGTTCGCGTCACATTCATCAATTAGTCGACGGGCAAAACTGTGAAACGTTCGAACCTCTACACTTGACTGTTTGTCAAAAGCAAACCGAGCCTTCCGTGCAATCGCCTTGTTGAAAAACAGGAGCAAGACGCTATTACCATCAGCGACGCGACGCTTGGCTAGCTCTTGAGCCAAGAGCGTCTTGCCTGTACCGGCGGCGCCACTGATGAGACTTCGTTTGTTTAACTCTACAAACTCCAGCAGCTCGAACTGCTCGCGGGTTACTTCAAGAATCTGTTGATTATTCCGCGCGATACGAACACCGAGTCTCTCAACAAAGCCGAGACTCCGTGTCAGCATCTGAACGAGTTTTTCCGCTTCGCCAGAAGTCAAGCCTCGCTTGCCCCATTTGTGTCTCGTGTAGCTCTCAATTTCGCCAATTGAGGATTCGACATCGATCAGTTTTGTCTCATCAACGATTAGCACCGAGGGAATTTCGGAGATCTCCGTGCGTCCAATATCAAGTTGGCAATTAGGAAAGCAGAGCGCCCAATCAATATTTAAGCTACGGGTCAAAGTGCCTAGATACTTGATTAGGGCGTGCGTGCTTGCGGAGGCTTGTCCATCTGGAGATGGATCGAGAACCTTGTCATTCTGAAACCATTTTCGCTGAACACCGTCGTAGCGGATTTGTCCTCCTTTTACTTCTATGCATAACAGAACGTCCGATCCGTTGAAGACTATAAAATCAATCTCGCACTCATCCTTGGCCTCAGAGATCCCTTTTAGTCTTTTAGAGTAGAACACCCGGTATCGGTCCCCGAGTCTCTTTAACTCTTGGTAGACCAGAAACTCTGGGTTTGCGATGTCCCACTCACCCGGAAACACACTTGGATACATTCTTGCCATAAAAGTCAGGGGAGATGCAGGCGCACACGTTGCGAGTGTTTTGGCCGGTCAATAGAAACAAGGGGTCGATTTATGACCTCCGTCCAATTGATAAGACCCAACGCTAAGGTCTTCACGTCTTTCCGGTATGGTTTCGGATCGTCTAATAGGGCATCGTGAAGAAGAGCGGTGAGCTCGCCGAAATATAATTCGTGGGCGTCGCGTTCCTCCAATTTAGCCATAAGCCATTGGCATGAACGGCACCGTAGAAAGGCTTCCTTCAGGTCAGTTTCCAGAATGGACGAATCTTCATCGAATCCCAAAAGTGCCAAATCATGTTGTCGCGCTACTCTCTCTGTTTGTGTCAGATCAGATTCAGTTAGTTTGCTTGGCCTCTCAGTCCAGACTAACTCTGCAACCCATAATCGTTCCGGTCTTCTGACAAGCTTTTTCGAGAATTCGGCCGACCACGTTGACCTGCTGTCGGGCGAACCAACCTTCCGCATTTGCTCGAGTTGCTCTCGGAATTCCTGGAACAAATCGGGAGACAGCTCAACGGCTTCATCAAACATCGTATCAACGACGCGAATGTCTTCAGCTGTTGGAGTAATGCTAATTCCCATCTCACGATTGCCGCCCGGAACGAGTCTAAGCCCGGAGTTCGTAATGTTCGCGCTACCCAGGAGCAATACCGTTTCATCTATGAGGACCGTTTTCGCATGAAGATCAGGTAACAAGTAGAAGCTTGCGCCTCTCGCGCTTAACATCGGATACACCTCCAAGTCTGAGGCACCCGTCACGAGATCCCAACAATTCCAACGCGACAAGACTCGGAAAGAACTCAGCGAGGAGGGGAGATGCCTTAATATCCACTCAATACCTGGCACCGTAATAAAAGCCGAGACCAAGGAAACGCCTGTGCGAGCCTCTCGCAGCCGAGAAGCCAGAGCAAATCTGTAAGCATCTGTTCCCAAAATCGACATAGCGTCTATCTACTTCTTCGAAGTGAACTCCTGCTTAAGATGCGTTTCTAAATAGGAATTGAAAGTGTTGATTGCCGAGCTTAGAGTCATGGTGTCGATCATGGACATCGCATAGCACTTGAAGAAGGCTTCGAAGAGATCCTTTGCCTCGTCGACCGTAAGGACATTTTGAATGAACGGATGGCTATCGTTCAATTCTAAGAACACATTCCCATGCTTTGAACTCACCCTCAGGAGTTTTGTGGTCTCCAAGGTGTTATAAGTAATAAACACTCTCTTTCCCGGTATGAGTTCAGACGAACTATCAATCTTCAGTTCCGGTTGAAACGAAACCCCATCAAAACCAAAGTCGTCGTAGATTTGTTTGATTAAGGCGGTCGGCTGAGGTGCAGTCGGCACCTTAAGGCCGACCGATTCGTACGTAGACCTAAACTGTTTTTCAATGATCCGTTTGAGCGTGTGGCCCTCATGAAATGAGATCCCACGATCGGTAAAAGTTACGTACACACCATTGTTCTGTTTAGAGAGGAACTCATCCATTAAGTGTAAGTAGAATGTGATTTGGATATCGACGGGCGATTTTGGAATCTCGACCGATTTCTCACCCAGCCATTTAGTAATTACTTGAGGAGAAGAGTTAACGACCTGGAGAAGAGTGCGAACATATTCCCACGCGTCATTTGAGGGCGGATCTACCGACAGCCTATCCTTATCCAACCGCCACCTTTGAACGTTTAAGAGAATTGAGCTAATTCTGCCGTAAAGGCGTAAGTCGATGCGATTATGGTCAAGCAGCTCATCAGCAAACGACTTTAGAGCCTTTCCATCGTCGGCTTCGTTGTGAACTTGGCGCCATCGGATGTACTTTCTGCATTTCCAGCCTACATCATTACGGTGTGAGAAGATCTCATCGGGTTTCTTGAGTCCCGCGAACCGATATGATAGAAACTCCTCACGCATCCGCTCATCAGGCCTCCGCTTCAGCGAGATCATCAATAGGTTTTAGGTCGGATTCCGAGACCTCAATATTATTCTCTAAAAGGTAGCGGTTCAGGTGTAAGCCCGTATAGGTGCGGAAAGTCTCCAACGTATTCCTCTGATCTTCGTTGTCATTAAAGTGGTTAAACTCTTCCCATGCTAGGCTGCTGATGAACAACTCTTGGGCTGCCAGCGGTGCTTTGAATTTATGATTCCGAAACGGATGAAGGATTCGTTTGTAGAATTCATGTTCGGTATTTATCAGGATGACCAGAAATCCAAAAACACTTGTGATGGTCCACAGAGCGCTAGCCTCCGACGGACAGTACAAGATACAACCTTTGACTCGTAATTCATCAAAGTTCTGAACCGCTTGTTCGATCTCCTGCTCGGTTACAGCAGGGTATTTCTCCTGCAGGCGTTGCACTAGCGATTCTTTTTGCTGTGGAAGAAATTGGCTCTCCCGCTTGCCGTCAGTCTTTCTGCTTGCTTGAATCGTTTCATCAGTCGCCCCAGGTATATTTCCGCCCCCACCGGCACTGGACTCAGGCGCATTAGCCAGATCCCACTCCTTATGTTGCTTTAATACGTTGGTCCTGAATACGTCATGCCTCGCGCTGTCGATCCTCTTGGTCAGAAGGACCCAGAACTGTTCGCGAGCCTGTTGTAGTGTGGCTACATACGGATCAAATCGCTCTGCTGCGTCTGGATGAGTCGTAGCCCAAAAGCCAATGCCTTGTTTGTTGTTCGAAACGCCCAAAAGATCGTCGGCATCGGCACTAAACTGTACCTCAATGGTCCACCACCGATTTCTTGGCTCAGTCTCTCGATAAAACCCGAAATTGCCCGAACAAATTTCTCGATCAGCCCTAACAAAGCTGATGCTGCTTTTTTCGCCATAAAACTGCCCAACTTTAGTCTTGCCTCCTTCTCGGATGCCGGGTTTTTGAATATCTAGCGCCGCATATGACGTTCTAATTCTGAATTCATAAGCCTTACCGCGCCACTCAAACTTATCCAAGTAAGAGTGATCAGGAAGCTCGATATTTGTAGGCTTGCACTCTCGATCACTGATTGAGAACTTTTTGTAGTAGGTGGCCGGATCTCTTTTGGCATCCTGAATTCCCGATTGTTCGTTCGCTTCTTTGTGAAGAAGTCGAGCTATATAAGTATTGGACATCAAGAACAAGGGATCATTAGGGACGACCGACAATGTGGACGATCGATTGAAGGTGTGCTGTTTACTATTGTACTCCCATGCCTCTAAGACAATCTGTTTTCCACTCGCTAGTAAGTATCGATAGATTTCGCCTAAAAGTCTCTCGCTCTTTTCGATGATCTTCTGTGCGCGTGTGTTCGATAGTCGATCGCAATCACGCCATGCCACGATCGTCCCTTTTTCATCATCCAGCATGGCTCCGGCGTCTATGTAGTGGGCTGGGAGATCCACTTCATGGATATCGGGGATTTCAATCGTATTTTGATCCTTTATGTGCTGCAAAGATAAGGACGTGGTCTTATAGTGGCCTGAACCATGTCTTGAGAAAACATGAACATTAGGACATTGACTAATTGATGCGTTCGGCAAGCCGAATCCGAATTTCCCCTTCTTCCTTCTTTTTACGATTTCGTCGAGATCCGAATTCCCGGTAAAGCCGAATTGAAGACAGACTTGTAGTTGGTCATCTTTCATTCCGGTCCCGTCGTCACAGACAATGATCTCATCAATGTACTTCCTATTATTGGTCTTTTTTTCAAAGAAAATGATCTTAACGGTATTAGCTTCTGCGTCGAAGGAGTTATCGACCAATTCAGCCAGCGCATATTGAGTATTCTTGTATCCAGATGCGCGCATGCTTTCCAATGCGTTTGGAGAAAAGAAAGTTGGCATAAGTCACCTCCGTATCACAGTTGCGTTCCAGTCCTCGCGGAACTGAGTGTAGAGTAGGCTTGCACTCGGGTAATTCAGTAAATTGTCTTGCAGATTGACTACGGTGTTTTGCGGATTGCCGCCATTCTTTGGCCCGCGCAAAGCCCGACCCAAGATCTGACTATAGAGAATTGGTGATCCGACCGGGCGAGTCAATATTATCTTATTGACGTTAGGTACATCGACACCAGTCGACAGGATGTCGAGATTGATCAGGATAAAAAGCAGACGACGCCTGAACCGCTCCAGTATGTCGAGTCGCTTTCCTTGATCAACGCTCCCTATTATGAACTCTGAAGGAATGTTATTGGCTCGGCATAAAACCGTAAGTGCAAAAACGTGGTCGACGGTGCAGGCAAAAACAAGCGTCGACTCCTCCGCTTGGTGCGCAAGCTCTATTTGTTCCAAGACTTTCTGGTTTCTTGATGCGCTGCCCGCTAGATCTGCCAAAATTCGGTTTTCATTCTTGGATTCAACTGTAATGCCCGTCTCAAGCAATTCAGTCTTTAACTGGGCTAAGTAGCCGTTCGCTTGAAGGTACCCGATCGGGTTATCTAGCTCTTTGCCCGTTTCATCCTTCATCGTTATCAGATCGGCTTGGTAAAGAGCTACCAGCTCTTGGGTTGCTTCTGGTGTAGTTCTTCCCGGGGTTGCCGTGAGGCCAAGAATTGTCGCCTCTGTATTCATGAAAGAGCGTATACACTGCTCGTATGTTTCAGCCATCGATGTGTGAGCTTCGTCGACAATGAGAAGTTCACAGTGTCCAATCAAGTGCCAGAGACTAGCGTAGCCTTCATGCTCCGTGTTCGATAGGATTGAATGCATTTTTGCGAAGCTTGCGAACACGATCCCGCCTCGTTCTAAACTGAAGTCCGGCTGAAAATTCTTGAACAGGCGATAAACAAACAACTCTTTATCCCCCTTCAGCTTCCACAAGTATGTAAATGATTCGAGCGCTTGTTCAGCTAATTCGTTCGAGTCGACTAGCCAAACTACAAACTTGTCCATACGTGGTTTTCGCAGCAGGTCGACAACCGCCTCCAACGCGGTGTATGTCTTCCCGGCTCCAGTAGGCATCTGCAGTAAAAACCGATCTCCCCTTTTTTCCATCCTTTCCAGGAGATCATCCTTAATGCGTTTCTGATAACCGTGTAGATAAGGCTTTAGAGCAACCTGCTCCTGGCTTCCCACCGTTACGAGAAAGCGCTCCTCGCGCAAATCAGAGGGTGAGCTGTAATAGTAAGAAGGATCGAGCCCAAAGAAATCCGCAAACTGCTTTGATTTTGCTGCTCCGTAGTTTTCAAAGTGTCGCTGTAATTGTTGATAGCACGCGGTGGGCTCGGCAGAGGCTAATCCAAGTTTGCTGCAAAACTGGACCGCTTCTCGCGGGGATAGAACATCGATCAGCGCAAGTCTTATTCTTTGTTGGTTGAGAATCTCACTTCCATACTTTAGGAGCAGAATCTCAGCGAGGGCCTTTTCTGTGTCAGTGGGAGTGCTCTGTTCTATCGCACGGACTATTGTGTCGCCCGCGAGCTTTCGTAGTGTCAACGAATCCAGTTGCCGCAAACGAGAAACAAGTGACTCCATGGGAGCTCCCAGAACGGTACGATGGTAAAGTGAGTTTTGCTTTCTAGGCGTTACACATGGCAGATAGTGCAGCCCTCTAAGTCTTCCTCATCGTCGAGTATGTCTGAGAGAACTTCCACCAAAGGGCGATTAGGCCGAGAAGTTCGCTCTATCTTCACGAGTCGTTCATGATTTGCTTTTATCTCGGCGACTCTCTCCGGACGTGAAAGTTCTTCAAGGCTTTCGCCCTGGGACCACGTGTACCTTTGGCCCGTTGCTTCATTAAATTTTTCGTACGTTTTCGCTTCCTCAAATTTGTCGGGGTGACGCTCCATCAAGCCGACCCATTCCGCCTTCCGCTGGAAAAAACAAAAATAACATCCGGAACGAGTACGCCACTCATAGTATTTCGGCAGGGACGCTCCGCTTTCGTTCAGGATACGCATCACGTCATCGCGAGTGATACCGTCTTCTTTAAAAGGGAAGAAAGGGATGATATTAGGCTTCGTTGACACGTAGCCTTCTCTGTCCTCATCCGCGCGAATTCCAACATAGCTATAGACCAGATCGTTGCCAACATGGTTTTCAAAAGGTATCAGCTTGAGCATGCGCGTACACCAACGCATGTTCGGAGATGGGAGGTAGTCACCATAAACCTTCAGCCAGTGTTTGAATCCAAGGTCGGAACCAAGCCGCACTATCTTTTTCCCAAGAAAGGCCTCTAACGTGTCAAGGTATTCATAGGTTTCTTTAAGTTCCTCACGCGTATCACAAAAGACATACTCCAACTCGACATTTTCTGCGGGTTCCTTTGCATGTTTACCAAGCCTCTGCCGCCAGCCGTCGCGATCGCGCATATACAGAGCCAGGGCAGCGCTATCCTTGCCTCCCGACAAGCTCAGAATGTGACGAATCGGTTTCTCGCCTGAAGTTACTGTCTTACGATCGGATTTCTTGGCCAAGTTATCTCCTTCAAGCTTTCGCACGTCTCTTTTTCGAGTTATCAGCACGCGGCGCCATTCTATCGTTCTCTTCCAATCGGCCCAGAAGGCTCCGAGAAAGGCTAGTCAGCACCGCTAGTCGCAATTCGGTGTTGTCACTAATTCCCAAATCTTCCAAGGCGCGATCAATCGAGCTCTCGGCCCTGTCAACAAGTAGACGCTCCTGCTTGCTGATCACGACGACTCGTTCACGCTCGGGCTCGTTTAAAGTAGTGACGCCCAGCCGCATCAGTTCATGGTCAGAGCGGGACAATTCGCCTCCTGGCTTCTTCAATTCAAACGATAGCAATTCAATATGCAAAAAGCTTCGGGTGACTTCGGCGAGATTTACTTCGAACCGTGCCATGTCCGTCTCAGACCAGGCAGTTGGCGGTTTAGTCGCTAGGAAGGTCGCGATTGCTTCAGCCCATCCGATCATATCGAGCTGCTCATCAGTCACTCTAATAATAAAGCTCTTGAGTTTCGGCTCAATCGTGAGATCGAAGAGCGGTTGTGCTCGGTCTTTCAGCTCTTGGCGCGCGTCAGCGCCTGCGCCTTTTAGCGAGAACGCTGCTATCAATAAGCCTTCAAGTTCACTTAGTAGGTCGTCGTACGCCCGTTGTAGTTCCGACAAAGCCCCGCGCAGCCGCTTAAAGAAGAGGTCGATTTCCTTCATTTCCCGCGAATCGTCTGGCGGAAAGGGTTCTAAGCCACAAGCTTTCGGCAGATGAACGAAGAGCAACTGATCCGGTTCGCGCGCCTCAAAGAGGGCAGCCCTCACTTGAATACCCGTCTTAGAAAGGCGTTGAGTGTTCTTGGTGTAGGCTGGCAGATTACTTGCAAAACGAGTAAGCGGCCGCACGACGCTCAGCACGTTTAGTTTCTCTCCGAAATAATTGTCGGGCTTTTTCACAATGACATTCGCAAAACGCTCGAAGACTGCGGCGCGCACCCCAGCCATGCGGCAACGCTGTACCTGAAATCGTTCAGGTGATTTGACCAATCTCTCAAACACGGCATTAGACAGAGATGGTACGAACGAGCCCAGCTCGTATAACGCGATCTCTGTATCATAGTGCAGTAGTGCGGCGCACAATATTACGGGAAGAGGCCCCCTCTTGAGGCCAAACGGCGGCTGACTAAGCAGCTCGAATAACTCTGCTACTGACCGTCGTTCGACTTCAGTTGCGGCGAAGAAATGGTCGAGCGATTCCCAGACCGCCTTCGTCCCGGAGTCGGCATTCTCCCCAGGTGGAAAGAAGCCCCAACGTCCACTTTCCTGACGATGCATTCCGGTCTCTTGAAGCAAAGAGAAATACATACTCGCGTGAGGGGGATATCCTTCAAGAGCCAAACGCTCATGGCTTCCATGTTGCAGCATCGCGGCGATGAGTTCACGGCGCGCCGACGCTGCAGACGAAGATAGGTGCCGGCGGTTGATTAGCTCATTCCGTAACACTGGTGCGCGATCAAATACTTCATTGCAGATCTGAGAAATGTATGCCTGCAGTCCTCTTTCGGAGCCGATCTCGATCTGCTTTCCTCTCCGATACCATTTGCATCCATGACGGATGTCTGAAGCTGATCGCTTCCCAGTAACGTCAAAAAACCCTTGAAGCATTCGCTCAACAGCGGCGTCCGCTCTGGCTAAGCGCGCCTGCAATTCGTTGCGAGCCGTGCGGTCGCCCTCAAGTTCGGGGGTGTGATCTCGCACCCACCGTAAGCAGGCTGTCTCAAAGATGGCTTCGCGCAGTCCCACCGTCTCTTGCGGAATAGCAATTATGGCCTGGGCATTAGAACTTATGACAGAATCAGTAGCCTTTTCGGCGAATGCTTTCAGCTCATCGGCGTTCAAAGCGATTCCATACAGTATGAGTCCATCCGTATCTCCTAAGGGCTCATTGATGGCACTGTCAAAGCTCGTGATATCAACATATCGGACACCGAAGAAACGAAGCGTTCCCGTTTCCAGAGAATGCCGACGCGCCACAATTGGTCTAGGCTTGAAATACTTGGTCAAGCTGTTGGCGAGCGACTCATTAGGATCTATGTTCTTTCGGGCTTCCTTGAGTTTAGCCTCGATATCGATGTCGCTTCCTTCCCACAAACTGAAGGCGTCGTTATAGCGGCGGTATACGATTATCGATCGCTGCTGGAGCCGCTCAAGTGCCTGAGAAATGTCACTCTTTTTAGTCTTCTCGTCCTCGAAGGCAAACTCTGTTACCGCATGAGAACTCGTCAAGGCTCCAATGTCGCCAACGATGCGCAGGAGACCAATGGCTTTGATCAGCCGGATTTCCAATTCGGTAGCGTCCTTCGAGCGATTCAATGCCGAATCAATCTCCGCCCATTTCTTACCGTCCGCCTGAGCATAAAGCGCGCTACCTAGGGCCATGGTGACGTAATCGTAGACATCGTCCAGTCGCAAGAGGGCAGTGAATTTTTTCGACCACGCTGCTTTGTCGATGAACTCTTGAAATCCAGAAGGCTCATGAGAAGAAAGGAATGCGAAAAGCGAGCGCTCGTTCTGTCCGATTCGGCGGAACAGGTGCCCAAGCAGTAGAGCTACCGTGGGATGCAAAGGAATGCACGCGCCAAGAACCGCTAACTGGTCTTCCTTCTTAGTTCCCGTGGGGGCGAGTCCGAGCGTCCGCGCTTTACGGGCCAAACCACGCCCAACCTGGTTGAGAGCTTCAATTTGAGAAGACGATCCTTGCCAATCAATTGCTTTACCGAGAATTCTAAGAAGTTGTTCAGTCGGCTCTTGGAAGGCAATATCCTCAAATCGACCTTGGACTTTCATCCACTCTTCTTTTTGCAGCCGACCAAGGCGTTCGACATAGCGATCAAAGGCTTGGTGCAGGACAGTTACCAAAAAGATCAGTCTTCCTGGCTCCTTGGTAGCCTCCGCTAGTTCTTGCAGAACGAAAATGTCACTCTCGGTTGGATGAGCAGCGGCGTACTCCAGGAGTTTGCCCAACTCGTCGATGACGACAAAGACTCCGGCACCAGACTTCCGCGACGAGGCAACTTCAAGCGCCATCGCTTCGAACACTTCGACAATCCGCCGCCCAGGCAGGATCTCGCCGGCATCGATGGCTTCTAGAAGCTTCCTGACTTCCACGAGCAATAGTGGCGGACTCGATGGCCAATGGCGTTCGATGGCACTTTCGAGGCCGCGGAGCAAGGCTTTGTTGATGGGTTCGCGAGAACCGCTGATAAGAACGGGACAAAGGCCTTGGTGTCCTATCGCATTCTTGCGACGACGATCAAAAAGAATCTGCCACAGTTCAGGATCTTGTTGTTTGATTAGATTGCGCGCCAACTGGACATCATCGTTTGCACCAGTGCTCAGAGCCTTACCTGCGAATAAGGCAAAAGCAGATTTGCCAGATCCGTACGGGCCAGTGAGAGTCCAAGCGCGGCGAGTAGAGGCGGAAGAGTCCACCTGAGCGAATCGATGAAGGGCTCCGCGGGCGGTCGTGGTGAGCACGTAGCCGTCAAGCGATATCTGCTCTTGGAAATCACGCTCGAGATTGACGCTCCTACCAAAGCGGGAGGCCACCTTAACGACATCACATAATTTAAACGTTTCAGTCGCCACTCTAACCGACCTTCCTGACCGCCGTTCTTGAACCATTAAGGGTGTAATAGCTTTTTAGCATGGTGGAAAGATCGACTTCTTTGTGTTTGTAAACCTGCTTGAGGCCAGCAGTTTCATCGTAGCTAAAGGCGCCACGCGTAACTTGGCCAACACTGTCAAGGCGACTCGCGAGTGAATCTTCATCAAGTTTGAAAACTCGCCCCGGACTCCCCGGATCATAAGCGATCTTCTCAAAGGCAATGGACTTGGCGTGGCAGGCGTAAGCGTTCCAAAACTCGGCGAGGGCGAACGCGAAAATTTCGCTTGGCAAAGAGATTTGGGGTCCGCGCTGAAACTGGTACGTTTTCCCGTCGGCGAGCTCGCTTATTAATCGCAGGTCGACTAGAGGGCAGTCGAGCGTGTCCTCAATAACTGCTGCTTTAGAGTGCCGTGAGTGAACATAGGTGCGGACGAAGCACTCAACGTCGCGCTTGAGAGAATTATCGGAGACCGGCTTATAGCCGTGCTTTTCGAGCCATGACTGGATTTCGTAGCTGATACGATCTCTGGTGAATTCAACACCGTTCCAATTACAGAACAGCCAGAACCAGGTGGTTGCACTCTTAAAATTGGAAGCGATTAGCCAATGAATCAACCAGAGCGTGCCTGGATCTTCTAAATAAGGATCAAAACCCCCATTTGCGAAAACTCGCCGCCCGATCTCAGTGGTGATAAACCGGCCACGCTGACCGGGCTCTCCGGATTCTTCAATCAACCGCGCCGCAAGACACCAGTGTCGAATGGATCCCACCATGTTCTTGCCAACGCCTAAGTCGATCATAGCTCGTTCTCGGGCAAAGAAGGACGGGTCTAATGAAACGGCATCGACTCCTTTTTTCAGCCAGCCATGGCGAAATGGAAACGTTTCATGTCCCGAGAATGAAAGAATATTTGCCATTGAGGTGACTCAGGCCCCTTTTGAAAAGCCTCCAGGTGAAAATCACGCCCTGCGTCCGCAGTTGTGCGCCGATATTAATAGATAAGGGGCTCTCGCGCAACACCAAAACTACGACATAGGAGACCCTCTCACGGGATAGCCTCAAGATATTGCGGTTTTCTCAGCCTACCAGGCATTGGGTACGTGCCGTTCATGAACCCCGCTTGTCCGTACCACCCTAGTAACTCACTTTCATACCTGCAACGAACGTTAATCGACGCCGGTCTCAGGAGCACGTCAGGGCGATGTCCCGAATCGCCTATGAAGTTCGGCGGGATTCATGTTGAGTTCGTGATTCTACCAGCTGACCCCTGTATGGTAAATAATCAGTGGTCATAAACCGGCGAACGCTTTTAAAAATCTTCACTGTGCAGCAGAACACAGACCGTGGATTGTATTTAACTTATCGTAATTGCACTCGGCTTGATCAGGGGCGGTCGTACCGTAGGCTTTCGTCTCGCGTTAAGAGTTAAGATCAGCCTCGCTCCGCTTCCTCAAGCGAGAACACGTCGATTCTGGCGTGAGTTGACTTAGCACTGAAGAGAAGTACGTGAACTCATCATTAACGGAAGAATATGACGGCCCCAGGGGAATCGATGAACAGTTGCTTCCGTATCTGAACTGTACCGACAACGCTCAAACTCAAGAACATCTTCAACGGCTTTTGGAGAAGGCTCGACCGATTGTCTATCGAATCGCGCGTAGCATGAGGGTCGGAGCAGTCCAGAGCGCCGTTCTTTTTGACACTCAGGACATTTTTGGTGATGTTTGTGTCAAGCTTATACAGAATTTAAGAGCATTTAAGCACGACCCTCTACACCATCGGATTTCAAACTTTTCGGGCTTAGTCGCCACAACCGCCTCGACGGTTTTCGCGGATCTGCTCCGCGACAAGGATCGGCACCGACGTAGCCTCTACCAAAAGATCCGGCGGCTAATTGCAGCTAACTCTGAACTCGCAATCTGGAAGGACAATAACGGTAGCTTAGTGTGTGGATTCGCGGCATGGCGTTCGGCGACAGTGAACGCTGCGCCCACTCCGTCACAGATGAAACTTGACTTTCAATCAAGCCAGTTCGGGCAAGCAAATAGGCCGAATACAGCCGAACTCATTCTGCTTGTATTGAATAATGCGGGTCGCCCAATCAAATTCGATGAGTTTGTGGATCTAGTGAATATCGCCGGGGCAGGTGTGCAAATCCAGACGATCAGCATCGATGACGAACATTACGTGCAGTCGAGTCCGCTCGTTAGTTACCAGCCAGATGTTATCGCCGGCGTCGACAACCAACGATTGCTCAATCGTCTTTTTGCCGAGATTCAAACCCTTCGCGTGGAACAGCGAAAGTCGTTGTTACTGAACATGACTGACGCCCACGGGTATGGAATCGAGTGGTTTATTTTTACCAAGATTGCCACGGAAGAGACTCTCGCTAGTCTTTTAGAGGTCTCAGTCGACCAATTCAGAAAGCTGTTGCAAGACTTACCGATGTCGGATGCAGAAATCGCGCGTGAACTGGGACTGAGTCAAACCAAAGTGATGAATATTCGCCGGGCCGTTCGCGAACGTCTGGAAAGACGCCGCAGGGAATTTCTCGAAGAGGGTACTCTGGATTCAATGAGGCTGAAATGAGCGCACACCTTTCACATGAGCTTGTTGAACGTTTCCACGCTCAGCAACTGGCGTCTGGTGACCGAGGGGTTATTTATGATCACATCGTCGGTTGCGAGACCTGTCGACGAAAAGTCGTTGATGCTGAGACTGCGACTGTGGCAGTTGATGCCGTAACTGCTCACTTACTTCCAAGGGAGGGAGACGAACCGTACCACCTCGACCCGGAAACCATCGAAGCCTTCGTTGACGATCAACTCGATTCTTCCGACCGTGGCCTTGCAAAATTGCATCTCGAAGACTGCGCAAGTTGCGCGGCTGAAGTGGAAGACCTCCGCGAGTCGCTCGCGACTATGAAGGCGGCTTCCCGTAGCAATGAAACCACGCCTCCAATTGCAGTGGTGAGCCGGTTCGCACGCTTCTCAATGCCAACACGAATCGCGGCTGTGATCGCTTTTGCATCGTTTGTCATGATCGCACTTTTCGTCATTTGGAAATTGAGATCTACTGGCCCAGGGCAAACGCCCGTTGGTGGACGCGACGTAACTGTGCAAACTCAGCCAACTCCAGTTCCCTCTTCGCAAGCAAGCGTACCCGGCCCAACGCCATCGCTTGGGCCGAGCCCAAACGTGGCAGAGAACGGCTCCAAAGAAACACGTTCCCCCGGCAATGAGACTATCGTTGCCCTTAAGGACGGACAAAACCAGATCGCTCTGGACAAGTCAGGCAACGTGAGCGGCGTTGACTCATTGCCGCCCGAATCACGCATTGCGGTAAAAGACGCATTGGAAGGAGAGCAGCTTCAGCGACCTGAAGTGCTCAACGAAGTTGCGAGCGCACAAGTCTCCGAAAGGGCGCCGAATGAAACCGAGGAACGTATCAGAGTAGTCTATCCAGCCGCTGCCATGATTGCTGAAACGCAACCAAAGCTGCGATGGGTGGCTTCGAAAACAGCAGCCGGGTACCGAATCGAGATTGCCGATGAAGGATTTCACCAAGTAGCCAAGAGCCCGGACTTAGCTGCAACCACCTTAACCTGGTCACCAACATCACCGTTGAAACGAGGGATGACTTATACGTGGACTATCCGAGCTGTGAACAAGAGCGGAGACCTATCTTCTGTTACGTCGCAACGAAAGTTCAAAATTCTGGCTGACGACAGGAATGCCCGGCTTGTTCGGTTAAAGCACGCCTCCAAATCACATCTTGCGCGGGGACTGTTTTATGCTCGTGAAGGAATGACTGCAGATGCCATACGAGAGTTTCGAATTCTTCGCCAACAGAATCCGAGTTCCCAGATTGTGAGGAAACTCTTGAGCGAAGTTGAGTCCTGGCAGCCCAAGTAGATTGAACGGGCCGGTGATGGTCCGAAGGTTGTAAAAGGCCATTCAATCGCCGCTCGCGTTGAATGAGTTGTTAGGCCGTACCTTCGGCCGCGGCAGACGTGAGGCTTCGGGGCCATAGAGCTCCTCAAAGACGTCTTCCGTCATCCACGTTTCGTATTGCTCCGGTGTCCCGAGTTTTCGGACGACGAGGTAACCGGGAAAGATGCGACCGCAACTCGGAGGGGGCTTCATCCGGCGGGTTGCGTGAAACTCTCCGTAGCGAATTTTGTATTCGACATTGGAGAGCATGGCAGCCTTTACTCTCTTGCCATACAGCGCCGCACTCTTTCTGTCGAGTGTCTCGTAGTGCTCCATCGCTGCAAGCTCTACGTAAGGTCGGTTATAGTCAAAGGTCATCTTTGGCTCCTTTGGAACTGCCACGAGGCCTAACGGTTGAGAAGTTGACGGGGCTGGCGCGATTTCATTTAAGCATCGCCGCCAATTCCAAGAGTAAATCCAGCGAATCGGCCTAATCAAGCAAAGTTTTAGATCGTGTGAAAGGTAGACTTACGACCGAGACGGTAAGCCGTCTATAGGCAAGTGCAAATTGGACGGCGAATTAGTTTCTGTCCGCACACAAACCGAACATCACCGAACCGGCTAGCTAGTTACTCCCGGTCATCACGAAGCCAGCCCAGAAGTACGGATGCCGGTAACGCGGATCTTTCATTAAGGCGAGAGCCGCCTGTTGGAGTGCGCCGGCCTTAGTCGCAGATTGTTTTGCCGCTTGCTCCTTCAGACGCTTATGAAAGTCAATCATTAACGCAGCAGTACTCGCAGAGTCCACTTTCCATTGACTCGCGACCATAGTTGGGACTCCGGCGACAAAAAACGCCCAGGACATTCCGATCAAGCCTTCGCCTGCACCAAATCGCCCTCGCGCCGTTTGGCATGCTGAAAGCACAACGAGGTCAGCGTGGAGATTAAGCTGCATAATTTCACGCGCCTCGAGTAGCCCGTCGTCATTTGGATCATTCTGATCGCGAGCCATCACCAAGCGGGAATACATAGGGCTCTTATCATCCAGGATTCCATGCGTCGCAAAATGAATAATTTTGTATTTCGCTGCTTCCGATCGAAACACGTCTTTGCTCGCGCTTGCACCAATCAAAACGCGGGTTAAGGATGGACCCCAAATACTCTTCAGCGCACCCACTTCGGTTTCTGCCTCAGGCAATGGTCCGAAATTCCCGTCGCGGTAGACTGCCTTCACATTGGCAGCAATCTCACGGGGGATGGTCGGATTACCAAATGCAAGCAACGAAGTAGCGGAATTATCTCTCTTCTGTTTCGCCATTTCGCGTAGAACGCTCAATGATGGCGCATACGATATGGCGAAGTCTTCAAGCAGGTAACGACTATCCGTTGGTTTCAGAGCCTGAAACGGCAAATCCCACAACGGACCGTCAGGTACGATGCAAAGCGTAGTCTTGCCTCTTAACCGTTCTTCAGCTGGCTTCACGAGCAAGTCATAGAGGTCGCGAGCTGAATCCGCGAAGGCACTTTGGGTTGTGATCATGTCGCGAAACTGACTGACACGCTTCGCAACATCATCGACACTGACTGAGAGTGGGTGTGCTTCCAGCTTCGGAGACTCTGATCCCTGTGGCCTCGTTAGCACTAAGAGGTAAGTTTTCGATCCCGTAAAGACGTATTCAAGAACAGCCGTCTTGTTATCACGTACAATCTCGCTGATTTCCCCAAATGATGCTGGTAAGGAATCCGCTCTCCTCGCGCTTAGCTCTGGGTGAGCGGCAACAAGTGAGTCTTGAAAGGTCTCATACTGAATGCGGGCCGACCTCAGTTGCTGTTCCAAATCCTTTACTTGGCCAGTATCAGCATTTCGCTTGGATGTTTGCTCGGCGATTTCGAGATTCAGATCGACGATTCGCTTGTTCAACCTCTTCTCTTCTGTCTTCTCCTGCTCGGACATAGCTTTGGTGAGATCAACTCTGCCGGTGCTAAGAACGTCGAACAGCACGCGAGCCTTTGCGGATTCGGCGATTAGTAATGCTCGCTCGTTGCTGTCGGTGTTCTTCGCTGTTAAGGAGATTTCAACCATCTCCCGGTAAGGCGTCACCTTATCCTCGAAAAAGAGTTGGCGTTCGTTCTCTAAGCCAGCTACTTGGCCACGCATCTCCTCAATTTGCGCGATCGCCTTCGTGAACGTTTGTATCGCTAGATCAACCCGGCCCGCCGAGCGATACGCTTTGCCGAGATCAGTCAATGCAAGATAACGAACATTTCTCAAGCTCAGTTGCTCTGCCAGCTTGATTGCTTCCGTTGCATTTTGGATCGACATAGAAATGTCACCCCTTGCTAGCTGCACTTCAGACTCGCGCCAGAGCAGTTCAGCTATTCGTGTTTTGTCGTCCGTTCGCGTAGCCAGTTCAACGCCAGCGTCCAAAGATTCCAGCGCCTCTCTGTATTTGCCTTGTGCTTTGAATACTGCTCCCCTCCCCTCGTAAATCGGTATGATTAGCTCCGAATAGTTGATTTGTTTGGCGGCTTCCAGGGCTCGCTCAAAACTATTTAGCGCCGACGCATAATTGTGCTGAAATTGATAAGCGACCCCCACGTTCAATAGAAGCTCCGCCTGCTTGAATCTGTCGTTCACTTGCCCAGCGACAGTTAGTCCCCGTTGAAAGGACTCAATTGCTTTCGCGTAGTCGCGCTGGTTTGTATAGAGAATGCCGATGCTGTTGCAAATGCCGGCTTCTCGGTCAGAATCCTTCGCAAGAGCCATAGCCTGGTTGAGATAATTTAGTGCTCGAAGCGAATCGCCACGAGCCAGATATGTACGACCGACATCCGCCAGATCGTCGAGAATTTCAACCTTAAACTTACCAGTTCCATTGTCGATGCTGTGATAGGCGAGAAGTGACTTTTGAAAATATTCGATTGCTTTGTCGTACTCACCATCATGGCGGCTAATATTGCCGAGATTTGAGAGCGCCGTGCCGATCCCATATTCGTTTGGCCATGCGCCAGCCGGTTCGCTGGTCCCTTTTATCTGTTCAGCGAGTGCGAGGCTCTGCTCAGAATAGACTCTGGAGGTCTTATAGTCAGAATTGTAGATGTACAGGGAGCCAAGATCGGCAAGAATGTAGATTAGATCTCGTCTGGCATGAGCTTCCTCAAAAAGGCGCTTGCTTTCGAGATACTTTTCAATCGCGCTCGCAATGTTGCCTCGCCCAAATTCGGCCCATCCAATTTTGTAGTAAGCAGAAGCGGCGCGGCATAGTTGCTCTGTACTCTCGGTTTGACCAGCAGGCTGTTGCTGACTATGCGCAACAATAGATAGTGCGCCAATCATTATCAGCGCGACGAGAAAGCTACCTGAAGGGCCCTTCTGGTTTCTCATGCGCACACGGAACCCCTCGATGGGCCGACCGGTTGCCGCGCCCTTTTGCTTTCCGAACCCAGGCGTTGGGAATGGATCAGAGCCCACCCCAAATCAGCCACATAAGAAATAGCCAAAGGAAATATGCCCACTCAGCATCTGTCATGGTGCCGGAAGTCGATGGCCCCTTCGATTTGCTGTCTTGTTGTCCTTGAGGACCAACCGTCTGATCGTCCGCCCTAACGTGAACGAGTGAGCCGGTGCCGAAAATTAGAGTCGAGGCTAGCGTTATCGCCGCGATTCCTCGTTTTATTTTCTTCATACTACCTCCCAGGAACAGCGCTTGGTTTTGCTACTTGAGCAGGAACTCCTTTACAAACATCACTGTTTCGTACAACTGAAGATCTAGAGTCTTCTGAGTGAAATCGTGCCCCTCATTCTTGGCGAGCAGATACCAGACGGGTATACCGGTCTTTTTCAGAGCAGTCACAATCTGATCAGCTTCGCTTGAGGGAACGCGGGCGTCGTTCTCGCCCTGAACAATCATCAATGGCTTCTTTATTTTGGTCACATTGTTCAGAGGTGCTATCCGGTTGAGGAACTCACGCATTTTCGCATCTCTTTCGTCACCATACTCTTCACGTCGTCGATCCCGTCGCCAGTCCTCCGTATGTTCATTGAATGTTACGAGATTGCTTTGACCTGAAACCGATTCGGTTGCGCGAATTAGATCCGGATAGTTCGCGGCTACAGAAAGCGCAAGATAGCCGCCATAGCTCACACCCGTCACTAACACTCGATCTGAATCGAGATATGACTGCGTTCTAATCCAATCGAGGAGTGCGCCGATATCCTTGACCGCGTCCTCACGTTTGTAAGTATTGTCGAGCTTGAGAAAAGTCTTGCCGTAGCCGGTTGAACCTCGAACGTTGGGATAGATCTTTATGATTCCCAGCTCATTGATGAAGTAGTTATCAGCACCGTTGAAATCAGGCCGCGCCTGGTCGTCCGGACCGCCGTGGATATCAATTATGACCGGTCGCTTACCAGTGAACTTTGCTGGCGTCCGATAGAGGAATCCGGAAATCTGGCGATCGTCGAAGGACTTCCAATGAATGACTTCGGGTTCGGAAAACTTCTCTGCATCCAGCCCATCACTCGTACCTTTAACCCAACGTTCAGTTTTTCCGGTGGCAACGTTTAGCGAATAGATATCCCAAATGGCACGAGCTGATACGAACGTAAATGCCAAATCGGCATTGTTGTTATGCCAGCGAAGATTCGAAATTACCCCAATACGCGGCCAGACCACAGGCCGTTCCTTATTGGTCGCTGTATCTAACAAATGCAGACGACTCACGCCTTCTTCGTTGCTGACAAACGCGAGCGTCTTACGGTCGAGTGAAAGGCTAAACAGCTCGATGTTCCATCTAATGCTGTCTGACAAGTAGGTTACCTTTTTGGTGGCAAGGTCCATATATGCCAGCCGTAGAAATTCGGAATCACGATCACTAGTTAGATAGATGCCTTTGCCGTCTGAGCTGAACTGTGCATAGTCGTATGAGACCTTATCTGAACCGGTGGTTGGCGTAAGAAGAGTTTTCTCACCGGAGGTTACATCGACCGTGTAGAGGTAACTCTCATTGGCAGACAGCCAGTTATAGAAGAGCGCCTGCCGATCATCCGGCGACCAGTCAAAAACTTTTAGGTATCCCTTGTCTTGAGCGAGGAGACGTGTGGTGTTTGGCTCGAATGCCTTAACAACGTAAAGATCGGTATCAGTTCCATTTCGCCGATTCGATGAATAGATCACCCAATCGCCTTTGTTGGACCATACGGGTTCAGTATTCCGAGACTTTCCATCCGACAGTAGTGTGCTCTTACGACTGGATGGTTCGTATGAGTAAACCTGAAATTGCTCATTTCCGTCAGCATCTTTGACGTAAACAGCCGCCTTAGCATTCGGAGAGTAATAAGCCTCATAGATGTTAGCTGGAAAGAGAACCTCGACTTGCGGTGATTCTCCCGGTGCTTCGACTTTTGCGATGCCCGTGTACGATGGTGTGATGGCTTTCGCCCAGATTTCGCGTCGCGAAGGATGCCAACCAGCAAGCCCATACGATGACATGCTTGTGTAAGGACTTATCTCGCGGATCAGCGATGAAGGAACTTTAGGAAGTGTGTCAGAATCGGTCGGAGGGCTGGATGACTGCGCACCCGCTAATTTGCTACCCAAGCACACCAACAGTAAAGCGGTGACGACTGCGCCCCAGCATTTTCTCTGAAGAGAAAGCACGACGAAACCTCTCGACGACTTCAGTTCCTATTGCTGGCTGTACTGCCCGAGTAGTCTTTCGGGGAGACAGTTTATCCTTAAAGCGACCTAAGCTCTAGGCAAGACTACCCCGCCTGCGGCAGTGGTGTCTGTGTTCTGCGACACCATCTTCTCCGCCCCGCTCCGGACCCTGCCACTCTTCTGGGACAATCTCAAGAAATATCCTTTGCCGATACGAGGAAAACGCAAAATGTGCCGTCATTAACATATAGAAGGCAAAATTAGATATGCGCTAGAGGGATCAACTATCGAGGGTTGATCAACGGGCGATGCACGCACTAACCGCCAAAGGGAAAGTCACAAATCGGCTGCTCCAGGCCCTGTCCGCCGATGAATACCGACGCTTGGCTCCGAAACTGCACGAAATCCACCTACCCACAGGAACCGTACTCTACAACGCCGGCGATCGCGCTGACTCAGTCTACTTCCCATTGAGCGGCGTGGTTTCTTTGCTCTCCACGACCGAAGCCGGCGAGATCGTGGAGGTGGGCATGGTTGGCAATGAAGGCACAACTTGCATCCCAGTTATCTCGCACGCACAAGAGATGCCTTATCGGTTGCTTATTCAGATTCCGGCAGACGCCTTGCGCTGCGAAGCAGGGGCAATTCGCGAGGAGTTCGTTAAAGGAGGGCAGTTACATCAGTTATTAATCTGTTACATGCATTCGTTGTTTGCTCAGATCGCTCAATCCGCTGTCTGTAATCGCTTTCACGTTGCCGAGGCGCGGTTTTGCCGCTGGTTGTTGTGCATGCACGATCGCGTAGAGTCGGACACTTTGCCGTTAACACATGAAATCATTTCCAACATGCTCGGTGCGGAACGAGCTCATATCAGTCGAACAGCTCAGGCTCTTCAACGATCGGGCCTAATTAGTTACAGGCGCGGATCGATAACGATTCTAAACCGGCAAGCGCTCGAAGCTGCATCGTGCGAGTGTTATCGCGTTGTACGGCAGCAAGTGACTCACTGTCTCGCAGCTTAGCTGATCACGATCTGATCACATTCGCGAAATAAGAATCGAAGATTACTTGTCGATACTCATGATCAGCAACGCTGACATTTTCACTCACTCTGAATTGCCATTTAGGAACAATGGGATCGTCGGTGTGTCGCCCGTTATGAAAAGTCTCGACTGCCAGATCGCCACAGCGGCCCGGAGTGTACTTACCGTTCTTATAACCGGCGAATCCGGGACTGGAAAGGAATTGGTTGCGCGCGCAATTCACAAATCAAGTGACCGATGCGAGAAGCCTTTCGTTTCATTTAATTGTGGGGCCCTAACGGAGAGTCTCCTTGAATCGGAGTTATTTGGTTATGAGCGTGGCGCGTTTACCGGAGCTAACCAGACACGCAAAGGTTTGTTTGAAGCGGCCCATCATGGAACGATCTTTCTTGATGAGATCGGAGAGACGTCCAGTTCTTGTCAGGTTAAGCTCCTGCGCGTTTTGCAGGAAGGCAAGGTCAGACCCGTTGGCGCGCATAGTGAGATCTCAGTCGACGTTCGTGTGATAACCGCAACCAATCGAAACCTTCCGCAGGAGATCGCTTTGGGCAGGTTCAGGCAGGATCTGTTCTACCGCATCGCCGTCTTGACGATTGGAACGCCACCGCTACGCGATCGCGCTTCAGACATTCCCTTGCTCGTCGAACACTTTCTGCGCGCAGCGGCAAAGGACATGAAGCGGCCACACGCCCCAGGTATTGCGGCAGATGCGATGGCGGCGCTTAGCCTTTACACGTGGCCAGGTAACGTGCGCCAACTTCAAAATATGGTGCAAAGACTTGTAGCTGGTCTCATGAACGGACATCCCATAAGCGCGAAAGAAGTCACTGAGGCATTAAAAGCGGTAGACATGCTTGAGGTATCCCCACAGGTCCCGACCATCTTCCAACCGGACGATTCTCTCGACGATTTCTTAGACCGGATTCTGCTGGGTCTCTATAACCATTTTCGAGCCTTAACCGGAAGTCACGCCGACGCTGCTCGCATCCTACGAGTTGATCGCACAGCTCTCTATTCACGGGTTAAGCGCGCGAGAGATCGAATGAATGGTAACGGGTGCTCTTCAGAGGAAGACGAGCCTTGACTAGACACTCCACGTGATCTGATGCTCACTGAATTTGGTCTTCCTCATTTAGGCCTCCTAGCGTCATACTCGCCCGGAAACTTCTTACTTTTCAATGGCCCAGTTTTTGGGGAGGGTTACACTGCGATTCTTGCTGCGGGCGCGTGCAACCTCCGTAAGAATGCTTCTTGAATTTCAAGTGTGACGTTATAATCTCGGTCCACGCATCTCGCTCAAAGACCCTTTCAATTCGTCTTACTCAAGCGGTATTGTTTTTGACTCCATGGAGGTTGTTCAGATGTCCGAAGGATCGTCGAGTTCGTCAAATTCTCAAACTAACAAAAAAGGGACACAGATTGTCCCGACCGGTTTGCTTCGTAGACTCTCTACAAGTGAGATTGCTCCTAGCACCAACAACCCGCGTTTACTTTTTGATAAGGAGCCTCTCCAAGAACTTAAAAAGAATATTCGAGAACACGGCGTTCTTGTTCCGATTACGGTCTATAAAGAAAGGGGGCATCATAAGTTCTCAATTCTCGACGGTGAACGGCGATATAAATGTTGCGTTGAATTGGAAGAAGAAGGGCTAGTAAGAGACATACCCGCAAATATTGTAGACCCACCCACAAAAATCGCGGGCCTTCTTTACATGTTCTCAATTCACAACTTTAGAGAACAGTGGGAACTGATGCCGACAGCTCTAAGCTTGCAGATTGTAATGCATGAGCTGGGCGAGACTGACAACAAGGCGCTAAATAAATTGACAGGGTTAAGCGAACCGCAAATTAATCGATGTAAGCTCTTGCTCGAATTCCCTGAGAAATTCCAAAGTCTCTCGCTGGAGCCCGACCCTACCAAGCGAATTCCGTCGAATTTTTGGATTGAGGCCAAGCCAGTATTGGATCTAGCCGAAGAACTGCTGCCTGACCTTGCGCTCCAAATTGGCCGAGATGGACTAACCGATTTGTTAGTAGAAAAGTACCGGGCAAAGGGCGTCAAAAGCGTTCTTCACTTCCGAAGGATTATGGAGGCATATGATCTCTCGGAGAACGAGAATCAGTTAGCAATGTTCACGACACGCCTACGGGCTTACTTTGAAGAGGTTCGCTTAGAAACGAGAACAGCTTTTGACGAATTTGTTGTTGATAATCGTAGGATACAGAGCGCGCTGAAAGCATGCGACACATTCTTGCGGCAACTACAGCGTTCGAAACTCGATTACACCTCCGATGACATCTCCCGTAAGGAATTGATGGCGGGACTTCAGGCGGTCAAGGATTATGCCGACCAATTATTGCAGAAGCTATCAGGTGAGGATGTGCCTCCAATCGAAATCGAGGAGGAGCATGATTAATGCTCGAAAACATCCTAGCGCTTTGGTTGGCTCCCTACAAGTTTCGGGATTATAAGCCACAGAAAGTAACCTACAAATCCGTCAGGAAATGGTTTCGACAATTCGAAAAGCAGGATAGGCGTACACTCAGACTCCTGCTAAGCAGATTAATCTATTTCAATGAAAAGCAGATTGAAACCTTTCTGGTGCAACAAAACGAGGCTCTTCTCGCTCGACTCAAGTCTTTGGGTATAGCGCCTGAGAAAACGATTTATCTGCAATTTCACGAAGCAGGGAGTAGCAGTCCTGTGATGCTTAATAGAATCAGGGACATGGCTCTCCTACAAAACCGTCACTGTGTCTTTCTAGATTCAAGCGATGTACTAACGATTCATAAGAAAACCAACGAACTAGAAGAGGGGGCAATAGTGTATGTCGATGATTTCGTCGGCACCGGTCATCAGTTTTGTGAGATTAGGGACCAGGTGAAGAGTAGTGTAGTTGGGTCCTTTGCCGAGTTTCTGCTTGTACCGATCATTTGTGAGGAGGCTCTATATGAATTGGGTAAGCGCGACATACAAGCTTACACGGGTTATATCCACTCAAAAGCCGAGCGTCCTCTTCATGAAAACAGCATGATTCTTGACCGAATCATCAAGGAGCGAATGAGAAATCTATCGAAAGAGATTAATCCGAGGAGGGGTCTTGGCTACAAGGGCACCGCGGTGATGGTTGTTCTTTACAACAACTCACCGAATTTGGTTCCAGCGATTTTTCGAGGGAGTCCAAACCAACGCCCTTGGAAAGGATTAGTCCCGAGGACAACTGACTTAGCTACGACCTAAGGGCGCATCAGGTCGTATAGGACTGTGACTACGAACCCACCGAGACAATGCAACTCCACATCTTCGCGAAGGCCTGCATCTATGTGCGAAAGGAACGACTGCCAAGGCTCAGGAATGCACTCAGAGGGCATGGCTAAGATGCTCGGGTGAAAGATCTGTCAACAAATTCCAATGCCTGGCTTCGTTGGATCGATTCGATTTGAGCCAACGTCTTTCCGCCTGCGTTAGAGAATCGTTACACAAAGTCTCTTCTTGCACCAAACGAGATCGCTCCAAGGCTAACTCCTGCGCGCTCAGTAACAGTGCGGTCTCATTCTTTCCTAGTTTCTCAGCAAGCCGCCGCGCAACGTTTGTCAGAAAACCGAGTTTGTTCTGAAGATCATTTACCTTGGCTGCACTCGTCAACCACTGCCAGTCCAACTCTGGGTGCTCTAACAGCACCCAAGGCAGGGCCTCAGCCAGCCTGGTGTCCAGGTTCTTAGTCTTTAGTGCTGACAACACAACTTCGGCGGGATTCCTCTTTCGTCGAGACTTGAGATATGAAAGGCCCGGATAACCTAGAGCCGCCAGGTCGGACGCGAGGCCGCTATCGTCTTTGGCCGGCACAGAGTGCCAGTGTGTTTCCACCGGTAACTTTGTAGCAGACAAACCGAACAGCGTTGTGGCTTTCCGCGCGAGTCTGTCTGGTACACGGCGCACGTCTTTTTCCAACAACGAGAGGTAAGGTTGAGAGACACCGAGCTTGAGCGCCGCCTGCTCTTGCGTCCAGCCTCTCTGTTGTCTTCCGGATCGTAAATCTGTTCCAGTCATCCTTGACCTCTGACTAAGAATATTACAAACTATGTAATATTTCAACTCATCCAGATTCTGGCAGAAATTCTCCCGCGTTAGGCAGTTCGGTTAGGACGGTTTTTTGCGACCATGGAAGATCACTATGCGATTCTTGGAATATCGGAGGACGCAACTTTTGATGAGATCAAAGCGGCTCGTAATGTCTTAGTGTTCAAGCATCATCCCGACAGAAATCCCGGTGACTTGGCAGCCCACAGTACAACAACCAAAATCAACATTGCGTATGAAGTGCTCAGCGATGCTAAGGCAAGACGAAGGTATGATGAACTTCGAGGATACACCACGCGACCAGCCACCGAGGCTTGGAACGCAGCACAAGAGCGAGCCTACACGGAAGCTCGCAATGCTTATCAGGAATCAGAGGACGCAGCTCGGGAAAGAGTAAAGAAGTGGTTCTACGAGCGTCTAGGCGTACGCTCGACAAAGAGACATAGATGCTACGGGCTTCAAGGAAATGGGACTGGGTTGGACAATCTGTTGTCCAAGATCGACCGACGGTTAGGTGACAAAGTGTGGGAGTACAGGGTGACTGCTGTACCTGAATCTTCGGACAAAATGAGGTACCAGATCAGAGTAGTTTGCGACCCGAGCAAGTGTGGTTTCAGGGAGCAACATGCTGATTGGGTGGAAGGGTACTACTTCGGGCTATTCAAAGCTGGGACCACAGAGGATGCCGAACATAATGTACAGCTTGCCAACAGTTGGCTAGCGGATATTCTCAAAGAAACGGTGTATTCATATCGAATTCGTGTTTTCTTCGGGATTGTTGGAAGTTTGCCAGCTCCTTGGAGATGTTACTTAGACTTGACGGTGGTTCTAATCATTTCGGGGTACGATGCCTTTTTTCATGCGAGCGTACCGGGACTTACAAAGTTCGCGAGAGAAAACACGGTGGACGTCGCAACGATCTTTAGCCAACTCGCGAACGACAACGGGATTAGTCCTGCTGACTTGTGCTGGAATCAAACAACGAGAAAGCTCCTTGCTCGACAAGCGGAGAACATATTGCGGGCTAGGCGGGGTATGAGGACGATGCCCGAGCTAAAAGGTTGAACTACGCGTCGCCGCACAATCATTTCAGAAGACTAATGGAGTTAATGTGAGCGTTGAAATCGAATTAACCGACTTTCTGAATCGTTCGGTTAAAGAGCTAGCTACAAAATCGCGAGATATTGCGTTAGTTGAATACTACTACGGTCTCGGCGAAGAGGTTTGGCCAACCTACGAGGCGACCGGGGAAAGATATGAACTAACCTCACGTGAACGACCCAGACAGATTATTGAGTCGAAGTTTAGGAGCCAAGTCAAACCGACGGATCTCCCTTCAGCTATCCAATGCGCGCGTCAGATTGCATCGCAGCCAATATTACGTCTAGACAGAATATCTGACAGCCTAAAGAAACTGGGCCTTGTTCAAGCGCAAGTTAATATTGGCCTCCTAAACCTATTACATGATTTAGGTCTATGTACAGACTACGAGATCTACACACCTCAGCTGGAAAAAACTACAAGGGGAACATATTTCTCAAGTCTTAATCTTTTCCTCATCAATAAGGCTTGCTTCACCAGTCTAAAGGCCGCAGTCAATCGCGCAAAGAAACTGCCGCGTTCCCATGGCATTTCCCGAGTCTCATTCTTGCGGAGAGAGCTTGAAGAAGGGTTCAAATACTTTGATGAGCTGATAGACATATTGAAGTCACACGATGCCTCTTGGTTTAAGGAGTCGAACGACGATACCTACTATCTGTTCGAGACGGGCGATAACACCTTAATTAACAAAATGGAAAAAATTAGGTGCGTAACAAATAGGGTAGAGCTAAATGAACTCACTGAGACTCTAACCAACGCGTTGAATAAAAGAACGGCGAAGGATCAATTCCCATCGACTGAAATAATACAGTCCTATTTGCGGAACTCGAAACATACGAGTGTTGTGGAAAATGCCATTGAATTGAATCTAGCGCCTGCCAATTTGACAGAAATAGAGCAAGACATCGTCGAGATACTTAAAAGATCTCCGTCAACTGAATTCAGCATTATTTCAAGCGAACTGGATTCTAAAGGTTACGGTTGGCCTTTGATCCAAAAATCTCTTAACAATTCACCCTTGGTACATATAGATAAGTCAGAAGGCCGAAGACATCATAGGTACTCTCTTGTCGGAAAGAGAGTAATGAATGTGAGGAAGACTCCTGGGGATGAGACTTATAACCGATTCAGACGACGGCTCGCCGAAGTGAGCAAAAATGGTACTGATCGCGAGCAGTTTGGCTACTCTCGTATTGAACAACCCATTCTGACTGAATGGCTTTTTGATGGTAAGAGTAAAGAGATCTGCGCAATATGCGGGCAACTCTATTCTGTCGATTCGTTGGTAACGGCTCATAAGAAGAAGAGATCGGATTGTTCGGCCAATGAAAGAATTGATCCTTATATAGTGATGCCGTTATGTCTATTCGGCTGTGACTATTTATATGAAAAAGGATACTTGTATATCTGCGACGGGATCGTAACGGAAAATCGGACTGAGGAACTGACAGAACACGAAAGATCCAAACTTAAGCAGCTGGTGAGCAAACGCCTCGATGCGAGATGGCTTCTTGGTGATCAAAGTTATTTCCGCAAACCAATACAGTTGGATGAGTCTTAAACGCTTCGCGCTTTGGTCCAATGACTCAATCACTTTCCATGATTCCGAAATCCCCAATGCGGTCTCGATGGCTACGCTCACCTCCGTGATGGTGCCTTCTTCGTCGGCGTTGGGCTCAAATGTTTTGTCACACTGTGTTCACGTGACTCGATGAAAACCTCTGTCAAAGCATATCAATTGGCGCAAAAGTCGAAGTGCTCTGTAACGGCGGCAAGTTGTATAAATGTAAAAGTTATGTGACTCGTTGTCACAGAATGCAAAAACCAAGGGGCGCTTTCATAACCCCAGGGTCGCCGGTTCAAATCCGGCCCTACCATAGTCTGATTAGCTTCTCACCTTTGCGCGCGCGCTCGTAGTCAAAACCTGATCCGCATCCCCTGACCAACTTCTCTCGAAATCTCGCGCCCGACGAGGGCGATTACTGATGCCACCTGACGAAGCTTGGCCGCTTCGAGCCCGGCGCCGCGGATCTGACTTGCTGCATCGACCTGACTGACATAAACGGATCGATTTGCATCCAGTTCTTTTTGATAGTTTTGCTCAACCCCACCACGAGCCTGCGCGGCACCCCGTTTATAACCGGCGATTGCTTCTCCTGCGCCGGCATTAACTCCCGCAATCTGTTGACCGGCCTGTTTATCAATGGCGGCGTTCATCTGGTTCTGATATTGCTGCGAGGAATAGACGACGCGGTTCGCGGTCGTTTCCTGATTTTGGACCATCTCCTGGCTAAACTCGGTCGTCGCAAAATTCGCGGTGCGGTTTCGCTTAGTAATTGCATCGTATTTGGGAATCTCAACCAATCCTCGGGCGACCGGGACCTCGGGAGGGATCATCGAATTCACCAGGCTCACGCCCTGATCGATCTTTGCCGCGGAAGTATTGCCGGCGTTCATATAGAGGTCTCGTTTGGCTCCCGACACAATATTGCTGACCTCCCTCGATGCCCCAATGTTAGTCTCGCGAATGCTTCGCGCTACCTCGGCGCCAGTGGAGGACTTCTGAAATCCCGCAGCTGCCTGGATGATTAACCGCTGTGTAGTTGCCGAACCTAGCGTAGCCGCCGTCTGCCCTGTCAGCGCGGCTTGTATCGAAGCGAGCTGGGCACTGCGCTGTCCCTGCGCCCTCAGATTTCCGGCTTCCTGTTGTCCTGTTGATCGAGTTACATCGGCTTGGTATCCCGCGTTGTACTGCGTGGCTTCAGCCTGCCGGTTGATGGAAGCAGCAGCTTCCGCACTGTACTTCTCAATGCCCGTGCCAACCATTGCGCCCATCCAGCTCGATACCACCGTCGCTACGGATTCATAAACTCGTCCAGACAAAAGATAAAGGGAAATGAAGGGCGTACCGTAGAGACAAAGAGCACCCAGACCCATCGCGAAGACAGCCAGAGCGATCGTGTATTGCGGCTGAGCGAGCGGATTGGTGATCGCCCGCATCGTCTGATAGTCCCATATATAAAGGGGACTACTGTCGCCGACCGCCATGGCCACGTTGCCCCACATGTAGGCAATGATGCGAATGAGCTTGGACACCGACGGCCACACGAGCGTTAAGGCAATGACGCCGTAGAAGAAGGGATACGTGGTCTTGTTGGCGATGTTTTTATCTACAATGCAGGCGAGCATGAACGGCATCGCCAGTTTCAATCCGAGCGTCAATGCTGCGCCGAGAATGACCAGAATGAGATCTCCGAATTCTATCAATGCGCGTTCGAAGGTTAACCAGGTCATCATTGTGGAAATGCTCCACTGTGAGACGTCTGCTTTCTGGTCAAAGTTCTGAATGGTGCTGTCGGTGTCGACGATGATGCCAAGTACCGATTCGGTCCCGAGCGGCACCGCATTCACGGATGTTTCGCGCCCATCGACCTTCACTGTGAACAGATTCTGTTGAAACTTCGCGTATGAGTCATTGAAGCTGTCACGTTGAGCCAAATAAAGGTTTTGTAGAATCGACCTTTGGCCAGCCTCGTTCCCATTGGCGATCTCAAAGCCGATCGCACTCATGCCGTTAATGATTGCCAAACTCGTCCCGCTTAACATGAAGAACAGAGCCAGCCGGCCAAACCACCAAAATAGATTCGAGCCCTCGCCATTGTCTTCGCGAGCGATGCGCAGCATTGCGAAACCCGCCAGACAGTTCCCGATCACCCATGCGAGCAATTCGAACCAGCCGATGAGCTTCGAGACAATCTCATCGTTGATGTATGGGAGCAATGCGCCAGCGCGTTGAGAGAGCGCGGCGATGTTGTCGGACAATGACCGCACCGGAGAGGGAGCAGGCGTGGGACTCGGTGCTTGGGCTTGCGCTAACACTGGCCCAAGTAGAATTCCCAACAGGAAGACCACGCAAATGGTTCGCTTCAGTTTCATGACTGGTTCACTTCGTACTTGGTTTATTGTTTGGTGATTCGATTAATGCGGGGTCGGTGATGGCAACCCACCTCTTTGAATCGCGTCGAAGATTCCATCTTTGACGATATTCAGTTGATCCCAGGCCTCGTCAGTCGCCTTAACGCGATTCGCAATCCGCACCCGCTCCTCCATCGTTAGGTTGTATTGCTTCACCCGGTCTTCAATTTGAGTGGACAAATTCGTGATTTGAGCATCAAGGTCAGCGATCATCTTTTCGCAAGATGAAATCTCCAGCTTCAGGTCAGAGATGCAGTGCGCGCATTGTTCGTCTGGCGGCTTTGCCAGTTCCGCATCGAGCTTGTCCTTAGCCTGTTTCATCTGTTGAGCTGCGCCTGCCTGTCTGGCCTGAGCGGTTTGCAAATCGTGGTACAGCCTCGCGAGAGTGGCATCAAACATCGCAATACGATTCATCGTGGCGATCTTGTCTTGTTCCTGACGCCCAATTGAATTGCGCAGGTAATCTTCAAAGTCGCGCAGGTCAGCGTCCGGATCGAAGATGCCGCTCATGAGACGTGTCTTCATCGATTTGATCATGTTGAGACGCGAAATAACCATCGTCTCAATGGCGCGTTTGAGGTCAAATACATCGCGCACGGTTTGACCTATCTGCGCCATCGTGCGCGTGAGGTTGGCGTTGTGCAGTACCAGCTTCTCCGCCTGACCAAGCACACCCTTCATCGTGCTGAGTTGTTCGGCTAGCTTGTTGATCTCTTCCGAATACTGCTTGACTCGTTCTAACCAGCGATTGGCTTCTTCGATCTGACGCTCAATCTGGAGTGAGTACTGCGCCGGATCGAAAACGGTCCATTGGGCCTGAGCCGTCGAAGGAGTGAGAAACAATCCGATCAGAACGCCGAGTAACAAGTGCTTTGTAATCCCTTTCATAAGTTCTCCTTTTCTGGGAGTCTCTAGGCCGCCGTTTCCAATAACGTTTCGTCAAATTCACGCAGACCCATAGCCGTCAGGCCACGCGGATAGTGTTCGGCCAGCCAAGCGTGCACCTCCATCTGAGACCACGTTGACCGATAGGCCCACACCCGAGCCCGCGCATTCCTTTCGTCCGCATTGGTGGTCAAAGTCCATAGCATCAGTGGACTCAGTTCATGCTGGACGATCTCGACAATCTGATCTGGACCAGTACCGATCACCATTACGAATTGGGAGAACCGCCCCGGCGCGCTTCTGATGTGTGCTATCGCTTCAGCTCCGTTCACAGAGAGCTTCGCGTGATTAACCACCCTCGAGTAATCGCCGAGTTGTTTGCCGATAAAGAGGACGTTGCCGGTTTTGGAGAGCGACGCAACATCTTCAATGTCTTCGAAGGCGTGAGTCGCCAGAATCGTGATCGAGTTTTCCTTCGGGCCTTTGCGTCCGGCGTGCTGCAGCACCTTGAAGATAAATGGATAGTCCTCCTTGATCTCCCACATCTCGTCGAAGAGATTGGCGGTGGGTGCGCGCGTTCCATCCGCTCGTCTCCGACCAATGCATCTGGCGACGTGCGCGGCAATGCGATAGGCGAGCGAAAGCTTGATGTCATGTGGGAAATCCTTGAGTGAGCCCAACTCGAAAACGTCAAACGTTGATTTCTGCTCGTAATCCGGATGCGTGGGTGCATCAAGCCAGGGATGTCCAATGTAATTGCTCAGACCGAGTACGAGCGTCTCTCGTCTCTCCCGCACCAAGTTTGAGTCGAACGGAAAGGTCCGCAACTGTGCGACGAAGTGAGACAGCGTTGGCTCGAACAGAGGCCGTCCCGGTCCGTTTTGAGAAACGATGTTTTCATACACCTGAGTTACGACCGCACTAATGATGTCCTCGGCTGTCTTATCGTCATCCTTTACTCTGGCTAACATCTTCAGGTCGCCGACGACCAGCGCCTTTTGCACGTCGTCCGGCGGCTCGCCCTCGCGCAGTCCCTCATATGACCAGATGTTGATGGCGCGAACCTCATCAAGTTGCGGTCGGATGTAGCGACCACCGAGGACGCTCACCAATGGCAACAGAGTCTCGCCAATATCGATCGCGTTAACGCTTGCATCCCGGAGACTGGCGAGGATGTCGCAGGCAAACTGCGCCATCAGTATTGACTTGCCGCCGCGAGGAGCGGCGATGATCTGAATCAGCGGTGAAGGAATTTGGTTGCGGTCAAATAGATCTATGCCGATCAAGCGCCCTGTCGCAGTCGATAGCAGCGTGTGCGGTCGAGACGCTCCCGGCCAGGAGTCTTCGGTAGGCGCCAGTGCGACTACCGAAGTCGAAACCTCAGTCAACTCCCGACCAGTAAGGTCTGGGCTGAGTTCGCCGGCGATTGCGGAGGGATAAAGAGCGCGTAGCGCTTCGGGCTCTTCTCTTTCGGCGTTGGCCCCTGGGATCTGCCGGATGGCGGCAACAACTTTCTCGCATTGTTCATCAAGGCGATCGATCGACGCCTTTAACTCGACCAAGTTCTGCGCTCGTTCGCCGTAAAGCACCACATAGAAGCGAGTAGGCAGAAGCGATTCGCGCGCGCCTGCCACTTCGTCGCGCACGGCCCGCAGACTTCTCAACGCGGCCGCTCCTTCGGGATTGTCGCGCTTAGTGAAGGTTCGCTTAACCTGCTTGATGCGCCGGTCCAGACGTTTGGTCTCTTTTAGCTGCTCGGGGAACAGGTATTCAGTGACGATAGTGTGACGCGTATTTAAGTCCCTACGGCCAATTAACACTCGGAGAGCATCTGCAGTTACGAACTCGTTTGGTGGCGTAAACATCGAGACGATGGCCACCGGATACTTGCCGTGCATTAAGTAGTTCAGTTCGCCCTCAATCGTTTCGCCACAAAGGTAATCGCGCAGATCTCTCCCCGGCTTCTCGGGAAGAATGGGGATCGAGCCTGCGTTTTGACAGTTAGCGAGAAAGACGGCCTCCCAGATTTCTTGACGCGTAAATCGCCGCAGCGTCAGAGGCGAGGAATTCTCTATTTGCCGCCAGACAATGTTGGCATGACTGTAATTCCGCTTCTCATCTTCAAGGGCGCGTCTCACTACAGCGTCATCGGCGGTGCGATTGTAGGTCCCGGGTAAATTACGAATCGCCGATATTAGACCGTCTGCCCTAATGTCGCGCTGGATCGCACTCTTGAGGTCCGATAGAGCGCTGAGCGTGGAGTTGCTTCGCTTCTTCGGAGGTACTCTTACCCAGATTGTCTGAACGCTTCGTCGATATGGTGTGGTCTTGGCTGATGTTTCGAGATAATCCAAATTGGAAGCCTGCAGCAGGGACGCCAAACTGTGTGTTCCCTTGTCCGCCCGCGAGCTGATCACATTGATGATGGCGTATCCCGGATCGTGAATCGTCGCATAACGAAACTGCACCAGCGTCCCGGCGGGCTTCTCGAACGCCAGCATGCGTGCGAGATCGTCATACCGGATGTCCACCAAAGCATCGTCGGCAAACATCGTGGTGGGCGCTTCCACGTTGTAAGCGACCGTCAGCGCCCCATCCTTGTGTCGCAAGGCGTCGCGGTAGATTCCAACGATTGAAGAATCCCTCCTTCGACCGGCTGGCCGCCGCAATGTCTTGCGATGATGTTTACTCTCATCGTCATTCGCTAATTCGTCGTAAGCTGATTCCATTTCTTGCCACATTCCTCCTGATTGACCTGAAGTAGGGATTGAATCGTCGCGCGCTGGCGAGTTTCTGTCGCTGCCGCAAGATCGCCATCAGTAGCGGCAATGATCCAAGGTCGGTCAAAACCTCGCCCCTTTCGGTTAGGGATTGAGCGGTAATGCCGATGGTGAAAGAAAAGCGCCTTTAACCTGTGCTGCAACCATCGCGGCCTTCGACCGATACGGATGCAATTAAAGAAGGCAATCGCACCCGCCGTTGCTAACAGCCAGGTCCACATCTGTAGCGGCACATAAAGCAGCGTAAGGCCGAAAGGCACTGGCAAGAGGTAGCCCGCACAGGAAATCAGCAGTACGGTGAACCAATCGCTGTCGGCCACTCCGAAACGCACCACTGGCAAGTAAATGTTTGGTCGAACAGGGCGTGCTCTCACGAAGCCACCTCCGGGATTACCGTCAGAAACTGTTGGCTTTCAATCAGAACTGGTTGTCCAAAGGAACCGAATCGCCCTGACTGAACGCGTAGATCGCCGCACACACGCCGCCAAAAGCAAAACATGCCGCCCCGGTGATGAACTTCCAGGTTGAAAGCGATTCGCGCAGACCTGAAGTGATAATGCCAACAGCAATGAAAATGATTCCCGCAATGATCATCGCCGCAGCCAGAAAGAACGTCACTGACCGCAGACTGTTGCCGAGTTGCGAGCTGTTACCGTTGAAGAAGCCTCCGGTTGGCGTTTGCGCGGCGGCAGATGCTGCTCCCACCAGCACCATTAAGATGGTGGCGATCAGGCCGCTGGCAGACTTGATCACTAACGCGAGCGCCAGAAGTCTTTGGCCAATTCTCGCCGCGCGTGAATGGTCCAGTCCTGGATAGGTTCGTAGATCGATTAAGGTGTTCATCTCTTCCCTCTCCTACTCAGTTCGTTTCGTTCAGTGCTCCCTGTGAGCATCCTTAACTCTTTGACGTGTGCGCCCGCGTTTCAATTGGCGTGCCACCCAGTTGGCCCACCTGTTGCTCGCACACGACTGCATGAATAAAAAACTAATGAGAGCGATTCTGGTCGTGCTTTGTTTGAGCGTTGTGTCACTGGGCCAGGCTAGACGTCAAGTTGGCCCATCCCTTGAGGCGAGAGCGCGAGCTCTGCAGCCGCTGATAAGCGATTCGGCAAGACGCTATGGAATCGATCCGCGCCTGCTTGAAATGATCTGTTTCGTCGAATCGCGCTTTCGCGCAGAGGTCGTTAGTCCGAAAGGCGCGCGCGGTCTCATGCAATTCATGCCCGAGACAGCGGCTCGCTATGGGCTCAAGAATCCACATCATCCGAAGCAAGCGATTGAGGCTGCAGCCCGCTATTTGCGCGATTTATTGGAGAGATTTGGTGGTCGGCTAGATCTTGCGGTGGCCGGGTACAACGCCGGTGAAGGAGCGGTTGAATCGTTCCGCACCGGACGACCGCTGTTGTTGAGAACAGGAAAAGTGATCAACCCGCGTGGAATGATCACTGGAGGCATTCCACCATATCGCGAAACGCAAAGCTACGTGAATCAGATTCTCACGTCATTAGTATCTCGACGGCGCACGACGCCTTCCTTGCCACAACGAAGAGAGGCGGTCCGACGAAATGATTTCACGCTCGACACTGATTCATTTCGTACTTCCGACGAGTTGAAAGGCAGACGAATAATCAATTCGTCGTTCATCGAGATCAAAGATCCTTTTTAGAGCTTCTTTTGACTCAGGCGTTGCGTTTTGTTGACTCAGGCGTTGCGTTTTGTTGAATCGATCTTCCTCCGCAGTTGCGCAACCCGAGTTTTCCAAAGTGGCACATCAGTTGTTACGGCGTCCGCGAACGAAAGAAAGCAACGAAGACACACTCAGCGGGAGATCAGTTATGAGCGCAAATGCTTTGGACTTGCAGATACCGATCAATGAGAGGTCACAGCGGCTCAGCATGTCGGAGTTCGCGGAGGACGAAGTGCTAGAAGCTGGCAATCAATCATCGAGCTCGTCAGCGCCGGTGATTTGTTATCGCGATCCCGCTGACGTGCGGATGATTCGACGACAGTCACGTCTGCTCGTTCTCTCCTTAGCGATCGTGGGCATCGCCGTCCTTGGTGTCGTTTATAAGGCAATTCAAAAACCAGATCGCATTGTGGTCGATATGACGTCCGGTCGCACCGTCATGATCAATGACCGCGAGATGGGCGCAACTGAGGCGGTCAAACTGGAAAAAGACAAGCTGCAGATCGCCGATATGGATTACATCGTCAAGGCTTACGTTGAATATCTCTATCGCGTCGATCAGCGATCGCGTTCCAAAGACATTGAGGCTGCGCTTCGCTTGATGGTGCCCGGTCAGGCCAAGAAGTTTGCTCAGTACCTCACCGAGCAAAAGATTCTGCAGACGCAGCGAGAGCAGCAGTGGAACGCGAGCTGGAAACCCGAATACGTCGAGCATGCTCCGGGGAAGCCGTTGACGGTAAAAGTCTACGGAACTCAGGAAATCGACATGGTCGTCAAAAACGAGAGCAAACATGTGACGAAGCACATTCTGTTGACAGTCGAACTGCTCGCGGACGCGCCGGAAAACGGCACCTTTCGACTGGACCGCAATCTGCGTTCAGGTTTCCGCATTAACTCAATTGATTACAAGGAACTAAGCACCAGCGAATCTGACACGCCGGTCGTCGCTTCAACCCAAGGTTAGGAAGGAACATATCCATGAAGAGAATGATTGCCCTGCTAATACCCTTGTGCGCTGCGGTCGCCGCCTTCGGCCAACAGCCGACGCCGTCAACAGCGAACCCCGTAGCGCCAGGCCCATGTTGCGTACGTCGAACTCCGAAGCGCGTCGTCACTGCTCCGCCTGCCAGCGGCCCGACGCGGACGATACCAGCGGCAACGGACTTCTTTGTGGGCGCGGCTAAGGTCGATGTGACCAAGGACGAGACCGTCGTTCGTTTAGCAATGGCCCAGCATGGCAGTGTCCTGATCGAACTGCCGGCGAATGACGGTCCACGTTACATCATCCCCGGAGATCCTGAGATGGCGACGGTTGATGAGAAAGCCCTGGAGCGAAACAAGCGCGCCATTGTCGTCCGACCCGGTTCGCTGTTTGTCGCCCCTTCACTTCACCACAAAACTCGCACCCCAGCAGCCACCGTTACCGCGCAGATGCGCAGTGGCCTCGTGGTCACGTTTCTTTTTTATCCAGTAGAGGACCTCGCGCAGAACGTTCATCGCTGTGTCTTGTCTTACAACCGCGATGAAGTTGTTGCGCGACGACGCGCGGCAGGACTGCCAGTTAATCTCGACAACAGCTCCAGCCAGGAAAGGAGGATTGAGACTGGGCAGTCCACCGCGCCGACTTCTATTTCGGTTGCAGGCGATGAAAACAACCCCGTTGAAGACTCAGCGAAGCCCACAGGCCAAGGTCAGGTCGATCAACCAGCGAAAGAGGACGCCAAGCAAACCGCAGTGCCCACTACAGCAGTTACTCCAACGGCTGCGACGACCGAGCCCAATCCGGTTGAAAAAAATCCAAAGATTAAGACCACTACGCAGGAAGCTTTGGCGCTGGTGATAATGAAGCCAAAGCAATTCAAGAAATGGACCAAGGCGGTCCACAACATCAGTGTCGCCGTGCTGGACCATAGCGATCCGAAAGAGAGCTTCAGGATCGCGGTTGTCGCCGTGAAGAATACCGGCTCAGACGCTTTGAAGATCACTCCCGGCAGTCCTGATCTGTCGCTAGAGATGTTCGACGATCAAGGAAAGCCGGTAAACATCCAATCGATCAAGCGACTTCACGTCGAAACTTCAAACAGTTCAGACGTGATTGCCGCCGGTGCGACCATTTATTACGCCATCGCCTATGCGGCGCCGGTTCTCGGCGCTCACCAGTACCTCAAGATGGCTGTCAGCCAGGCATCTGCCGCTGATGAACCCGTCTCGCTAACGCTGGCAGGAAAGACCCGCTAATAGGAGCAATTATGAATCATAACAATGGTAATCATCGTCTGGCAGCCGTCGACGTGATTGACGAGGAACTTGCATCGGAGCAGGTCAATCGCAGTTTTTATGATCTGGCCAATCCCGAACTCAAAGCGGCCAAACCGATCGACGTAGCTCCGAAAAGAAGCTGGAAGCGAAAACTCTTCGCCTGGTGTTTTGTGTTGCTGTTTATAGCAGGCGGCGCTGCAGCTCTTTATCTGTTACTGCGGGTGAATCGCGTGGCTGTGAAGGTGCAGGCCGACTCGCGGCGTGATCTTCAAACGTCGAAGGCAACCAGCAATGCTAACAATCAAGAGAGCACCCTGACCGCTGAGGCCATTAACATTGCGCGCTCGGCGAGCGGTGCCGACACGGCCGCAAACAGTTCGCCTTCGGCATCGCCAAACGCATCGCCTTTATCGTCACCTAGTGCGCCAGCAGCGGTGCGGACGAGTTACAGCTTCACCGGAAACACTTCGCCGGTCTGGGAACCGCTAACTGATGCGTCATCAAACAACAAGAAGGGTGACGAGCAGACGAATTCGAACGTTGTTAAGACTACGAACTCGACGGATCTTGCGTCGGCGGTTCAAGTACAGAGTCACGCCAACATAACGCAAAGCCTCTTCGTGGGAGAGGAACCGCCAAGAGCAACCTCCTCAGCTTTGCAGACGGCTGCTTTACGACCTACCACTTTAAACTTAAGCAGCAAATCGCCAATCAATAATCCAAAAGCTCCGCCAGCCGTGCTGCCGCCATTCGGCACCATGCTGCCAGTGCGGACACAAGGGGTCATCTTTACTCTGCGAAACGACTCATACGCGCGGCTGGAACTCACGCGAGATGTTGCAGGGCAAGGCTGGTCGCTCCCGAAAGGAACAGTCTTCATTGGCCGCACGGCCGGTAATGAGAATGACCGCGCTTACGTCAACGTGATCGGTTATATCGACCCCCGAGACAACAAGCTGGTGAAAATGGGCGGCGAAGTTATGGGCACGGATGGCGCTGCCGGACTTGCCGGTAAGCGGATTGGAGTTGATCGAAGCAGTCTGAAGAGTGCGCTCCGCAAGATGGCGTCGAGCGGTGTGCAGGTCGCCGGAATGATGGCCGGGGTGCTCGGCAGAGGTCCGGTAATAATCGACGGCGCGGGTTACCGGCTGGCGACGCCAATGACAGACGAAGCTCGTAACGCAATTGCCGGCAGCGCCAACAAAACTTTCGTTAAAGTCCAGGCCGGTCAACCTGCTTATGTCATGGTTTCCGATCTGCCGAAAGCGATTCAGGCAATCGATGCGCCCGGAGATGAAGAACTACGTCACGCGATCACGTCGCTCAGGGATCGCGAAGTAATGGAGTTGATTCTGTTCGGCTCGCCCGACGAAATTCGCGCCGCGCTTCCGCTAATGAGCGATGAACAGCAGCGGCTCGTGGCAAAAACCCTAAGCCCAGAGAGCAAAGACAAATGATTCCCTCCGATCCACATCGCGAAGTGATCGATCCACGCCGCCTGGTGAGGGAACATGGCCGCGAGGCCCTGGCGGAGTTGGTGGCGCGTGCATCCGGTTACATCTTTCAGTTACGGCCGCTAAAGGATCTCTGTCAATCGCTGAAGTCAGGGATGCCGCTGCTGGCCGAAGGCGAGCGCGGTGGGGGCAAGACCGAAATGGTCGACGCGCTCGCCTATTCCTGCAACCGTCCCTACTTCGAACTGCAGGGCATGGACGATTTGAAGCTGAAAGATATCCTGTTCGAGTGGGACGATGCCGGACAGAACAACTTTGTGGTTCAAGCTGTGGGATCAGGTGAGGTCTCGTTGGAACAAGCAAGACAACAGCAATGGCGTCGCGAATTCCTGAACCTGGGCGAGATTCTGAAGGCTTATGATCATCTCGCGACGACCGGCATCGTTCCGATTGTCAAACTCGATGAATTCGAAAAGTTGCCGCAGGTCTGTCAGGCATTCTTCTATCAATTGTTCACCGACGGTCATGCGTCGATTCCTCGACTCACGGACAACAACGGACACATCGGAGTTGGGAAAGACGACGAGAAACCAATCGTGATTCTGACTTCGAACAATCAGCACACAGTTCATCCGCCGCTCAGATCACGTTGTGTCTATACCAAGGTGAGACTACCGACTGACTTCGAGGAAGCTCGAATTCTTCATTCGCGCGTCCATTCAGCGAGCCCCGAGCTGCTACTGCAAGTGGTCAAGGTTGTCCGATACATACGCGTGATGATGCCAACCGTCAGAGACAAGCCAGGTCTGCGGGAGTCCATTGCTCTGCTTCGCTCAGTTACAGGCGAAGGTCTGAACGAGTTAACAGCGGAGATGATCGACGATCACCTGGGATTCATAGCCCGTAATGCCGACGATCTCGTCAATCTTGAACTGGGCCTGTTGCGACTCGAGAAAGCCGTCCACACCGCAGATTCAGTGATAGAGGAGATGGTGCGGCAAGTCTTTTCAGACAAGGTGGTCCGACTTAGGGAGGCGGCATGAAGGTCCGCGAGCGTGGAAATATTTGGCCCATCATATCGGTCATTACGGGTGCTCTCTTCGTGCTGGTCGTGATGCCGTTCATTTTGCATCGGCAAAGCAGCGGCCAGATGGCTACGGTGGATGCGCAGGTAAGTATCGGCGACTCGTCAACCGAGTCGATCGTCAACCCAGGTGGCCCATCCTATCGATGGCCTGACACTGAAGTCCCGCGCACCGCGGAACGCTTGCGGGATCTCACCGCAGTCGCGATTGCTGCCACTAGTAACGTGGTGGAAGACAGGCTTTATGGCCGGACGGCAAATGCCGGTGAGATTCTTCAGCGAATCGCGCAACGCCAACTAGTGCCCGCGGAGTGGCTGACCCAACAACCGGGCGTATTGCAAACTCACTACGGGACAATCCATCTACGCTATGCGCCACAAGCTTTGACGCTCGAAGTACTCTCCGTACCGAACGATCGCAAAGATGGTCCGGCGATGCTCGTTCGCATTCCTGACCCGGAAAATACCGGCGTCGGGCTTCGATATTTCGAATCACTACAAGTCGACGGTGTTGTCTATCCGCATCCATTTGCGCCCATAACGGACATCATTGCCGCTGGTTGGCAACCGCGTCTTTTTAAGCAGACACAGATTCCCGACGAACAGCGAGCCCAACTGGAGGAATGGCTTCGTTCGGTTACGCCGAAATAACAAGGAAACATCATGAGTTTTCGCGCCAGACTGGAACGCATCGACGCGGATTATTTCATTCCCCGCCCTGCCGATGAGCCGGAGCTTGACTCCTTTCAAGCCGCGCGACGTTTCATGCAGGACTTATCGACCTGCGGCACGCTGTTGTTGAGTAGCGCCATCGCTGGCTACCTTTTCTTTCGTTCGGGCCAGATCGTTGGGCTCGACCTCAAGTGGATGACCTTCATTCTGCTGGGCGCTTGCTTGGTTGCGCTGGTCGGAGTTTTTGAATCCGCCTCGCTGGCTTACCCTTATTACAGCCTCAACCAAAGACTCACACACGGATCGGCGCGCTGGGCCACCATCCCGGAGTTGAAAGCCAAGGGGTTGGCTCACTGCTCAGATAAAGCCTTGCCTTATGGCGCCGTTCGCATCGGCAAACTCAGTTCAGCCTTGAGTCCGCGATCCTACGATCTCGTTCTCGGCTTGAAACAGCTGCTCACGCATACTGGAATCTTTGGACCTTCCGGTTCAGGAAAATCTTCGACCTTCTACATGAACATTCTGCGCGACTGGTCGCAGTGGGGCTCGGCCCTAGTTATGGACATCAAAGGCGAACTGTACGCGCACACGGCCCGGTATTTCGATGATGTCTATCGACTCGATTTGGAGAATCCCGCGATGTCCGACTTGTGGAATCCGCTGCCCTGCTGTTTAGGGAATGGCGAGCTGGCGCATTCGATTGCCTCAATCGTCGTCGGCTATGAGCCGGAGAACATGAAGGTAAACGACGGCACGCACTATTGGATCTCCGGTGAGACAGCGTTAATGAAGGCACTCTGTCTTCACTTGCCGACCATCGCGTGTAATCCGACCTTAGCAATGATTAAGGAATATCTGTCGCTAAACGATCTAAAGAAACTGACCGAGGAGATGAAGGCGTCGGCCGACCGAGAGGCGCGGATCGAATGGGGTAACTTTACCAAAGTCGATCCCGAGAAGACCCAGGGCGGTGTCATCACCGGTTTGAACAACAAGATCGCACCGTTACGATCGCCAAATGCAATGGCGATTCTCAAAACCGGCACGGGGGCGGAATTAGCCCGAGGCATGCGCCAGATCAATCTCGCGAATCTGCGCACACCTCGCACTGCGATCTACGTGGTGCTCTCGGAACGACAGGCTAGTCAGTATCGAATTCTTTTGGAGCTGGTCTTCGGACTGGCGGCAATCGAGATGGAAGCGTCCACCGACAAGGATGCTACTCCAGTTCTCATGGCTTTGGATGAAGCTGGGAATGTGCCACCACCCAAGCTGCAGGACAAACTAAAGATTGGAAGATTTCGCAACACGCCTTACTTACTTGGCTTTCAGGACGTATCGCAGATCAAAAACAAATTTCAGGAGAATGGCGGCAAGGCGGTTCTCGCGGGAATTAAGAATCAAATTTTTCTACCCGGCATCGATCTGGAAACCGGGGCATACGCTTCGTCGATGCTCGGACCGACGACGGTACTTTCTCGCACCGAAGTTGACGCGCCCGGCACAAAACTCGACTCAGAACGTGTGTCTGAGAGCCGGCGCGATTTCAAACAGGCTCCGGAACTGCGTCGCCTGGTGAAATATCGACAGGCAATCGCGATTATCGATACCGCTGATCCAATTCTCTTTCGCTTTCCGCCAAGAGCCGACAATGGCGATATAGCGGTGCCGTCGAGGCGTCACTTGGAAGAGCCGCCGAGCCTGGCCGAGGCGATCGCGGCCATGCAAGAGCTTAAGCAATCAGACGCTGGTGTCAGCACTGTCGGGGCGTCTGAAGACGGGACGTTGGCTGCTCCAACAACCGAACCAAGCACTCAATCGCAGACTCACGCGCAAAAGACACATGTCAGGGCCAGCGATTTCGGCAAAGTAAGCGCGGATCAAGACGCGGAAACAGTTGATGATGAGGCGGCTACTGATATCGCCACTGGTACCTCAGAGAAAGATCCTAATCAGCTGGAGTTACCGATGAATGTTGGGAGCGAGGAGCAGACATGCGCGGCGTAGAAGGCAAAGAGGGTAAACGTCGGTTCGGCTTCTCCTACATATTGTTGGTGGTCTCGATTCTCACGTATCTGTGCGCCTGGGGATACTCGGCTTTTGCCGCAGATCGGAGAGCGAACGCCGACATTCCGCAAATCGATCCGATCCTCAAGATCATTAAAGGCCTGAGGCAGTATCAAAGCGTGAATGCTACGTTTCCCCAAGACTTCAATCAGGTCGAAGCCAGCGTCTGGAAGCACCCCACGCCGCCTGATTATGGCGCCGGGGGGCGGACGCTGGTGGTCAGGAATTACTACTACTTTTATTCGTTCGTGGAGCCCAACCGTTGCACGTTGTGGGTAGTTCCGCTGGGCGCGCACGCCGATGAAGCTAGTTCCTATTTCCTGATCCTCACCCCTACCGACCGCGAGAAGTTCAAAGGGCCGCCACTCGATCTGAAAGAAGCGAGCAGCATTAGTGGCACTCCCACGTATACCCAGCTCGCCTTGCTGGGCATGATCAAGCAAGACCCGCTGCTAACCAGGAAGAGATAACTCCCATGCGAGTTGTCTTTCACGTCATCTCAACTGGAGGGGGCAACGGCGTCAGCCGGGCCACACGCTACATCGCGGAGCGTGACAAAGACCCAACCCGAGAAGGCCCCGGAGCGCGTCCGCTTTTCAACGACGAACGAGACGATCTCACCTACCGTAATGCAGATCGCATTCTCGATCCTGACGGCCAGCCTCAGAAAGACGACATCCTCCATTTATCGGTGAGTTTCACCGAACACGACTTCGAGCAACTCGGAAAAGACGAGAAGGAAAGACTGCAAGCTCTCCGTGAGGTCATACGGGAAGGCATGCGCGGCATGGCTGATGAGCTGAATGTCGAGCGATTGACTTGGGTCGCCGGAATTCATCGCAACACCGAGAATCCCCATACCCACATTGTCATTCGCAATCGCGTCACCGAACGCCGCGGCATCGTCGAGAAAGAAATTGGCCGCTTGCGGACGAGCCTCTTGCCTCACAGACAGCTGGTAAACGGTAAGGAACAAACCGTGCCCGGCCGCATCGGTGAGAAATTCGTTGAGGCGCTGGATCGTCGCCTGGAAAGAGACCGACATCCGTCACGAGCCCGCGAAGCGTGGGAAGAAACCTATCAAAAAGCAACGGGGCGGAGCAGCTTCGAACAAACAGACGCGTCTTCGAGCGCGCAGCCCAATCGCGAAGACAAACTGACGCGGCAGTTCAAACAAGCACGAGCCGCGACTTTAGGGAATTCAGCCGATCATCGGGCCACAATTGGGACTTGGAGCCCGTCCGCTCACCTTCGCTCAAACGACACTGATTATCGAATCGCTCTCGGCCGGCATCTGGAGCTGAGTATGCGGCTCGCTTTCGCTGAAGTTTGGCACGACCGTGCCGTCAAACACGGCGATACTTGTCGTTTTGAGGTACTGGATCAATCAACGAATGAGGAACGCAAAATCTCTGAACTAGATGTTCACCGACGTGCGGCTGCGAGGGCGCAGAGGGTCAGCCCAATGGATCAAACCGCACGAGAACACGTTTATGAAACTGATCTGTCGCAGCATCGAGCAACTCTTGATGAGCTACTGCAAGCGCGCGAGACCAGGATTGCTGCGCTGGGAAAAGACGTTGGCTCGCTGCGTGGCACTGTCGCCAAGGTCGAACAATCACTGATCAAACGAACGGACACACCTTTTGCCACCCGCGTCGTACCAATCATCTCGCGCGAAAGCCTTTCTGAACTCCAGAAAACGGCGATCAAACTTACGCTCCCTGAGAAGGTAGCCGAATTAGAGGCCGTGAGGATTAACTTGGCGCGAGAATTCGGGGGGCCAACCAGAACCAACGATGAAGCAGCCGTGTTATCAGCGCAGCTCACAGTAGCTCGCGAGGATGCTAAGGCAAAGAATGCGCGGCTGGACAATTTCGAGGCCTCGATGCACCTAACACCTTATGAAGTCCACGGTGAGCGTTGGTCCCTCGCGGCCCTCGACAAACAGATCGCACGTCGCGCTGAAGATGCGAAGTTTGTTCCTGATCGAGCAGCAAGGCTGGATTGGCGATCGCTTGGTCGGTTCAATTACTCAACTAGAGCCAGGCAGGAAGCCGCGACTGAGGTAGAACATCTAGAGTTCATTCGCACTGAAGTCGTTCGGCAGATCGAGCAGCGACGCGCGCCATTGAAAGCCGACCATAATGTTGCGACCGAACTCCGGAACATTCTGGAAGACCCATACACCCATGAAGAGAAGGCGCGGGAACGTATTGGGCAAACGATGCCGGAGCCCAGGTATGAGCGCTATCAAATCAATTCACTTGAAGCGAGCGCCGAGGTTTTGCGTGACTCTAATCTGCTGCGCGAAGTACATGACTGGGAGAAGATTACAACGAGGGGCGAGGCCGACATCAATTGGCAAGGCCGAGCCGTCGCCCGTGAGATTATGGCCGGCATTTCAGTTCAGGAAACAAGAGATCGCCTGCAACATTTCCTTGAGAGCAAGAGACTTGCTTCACTCAATATAGGTGACCACCGCACCGCTACCCTTCGCGACGTAGAAGCGAAAACGCTAACCGATTACGCGGTTCGTGTTATTGAGAGCCGTGAACAACGACAATATCGACAATCCATAAACACTGCAGCGCGAGAGCACCATGGCCGCCTCGTCAGCGATTTTGAGAAATCGAAGGACTATTATGCCACCGCGCGTGAATTGGCTTCTCAAGCCAAGACCGCTGAGCCACAGTTTACCGACAAGGAAAAGATCAATTTGGAGATTTATGCGGAGCGGCAGAATGACGAAATGACCAGAGGCCAATTCCTGGAGTTAGCTCGCGGGGACGTGAGCGATCGCGAAGTGGCGGTCTCTCGCGAGCGGTGACGATTGATCAGAATAAACTTAAGGTGCTGCCTCTTTCGACATCTACGCGAGTAAGTAGATCAGCGCTGTCATAATCAGGAGAATTCACACTAGGACTGACCGGATATGTTCTCATTCTCATCGCGGGATACGGTGTCAGCCTTCGTGACAGCTCAGCACGATTAGTTCTTCTATCGAGCCAGGCCTCTTGCACTTCAAGAGGAAGTATTGCTGGCATTCGATCATGAAGTTCACCGACCAACTCATTTGCCGCCGTGGTAATGATGGCGCACGAAGTGATCGTCTCACCGCGATTGCGCCAAGTGTCCCAGATGCCGGCGAACATCAAAGCCGTTTCGTCAACGGAGTAAATATAGAAAGGCGTCTTCTCTCTGCCAGAGCGCTTCCATTCATAGAAACCATCCGCCGGTATCAAGCAACGACGAAGCCGAAATGATTCGTTGAAGCTTGGCTTTTCCTCTAAAGTCTCCGCCCGCGCGTTGATGAATCCTTTCCCATCGACACTCCATGAGGGAATCAATCCCCAGGAGAGCATTCGCGCCTCAATACCTCTCCCAAAGTCCGCAATGGCTAAAACCTTCTGGCTGGGCGCGATGTTGTATCGTGCCTCAAACGGTAGATCTAACGCGGGCAAGCCTTTCAGCTTGATTCTGTCGCGGGAATGGAGGGTGAACCGACCGCACATGGCATCACGATACTGCACGGTCTTCACGGTGAACAAACGCAGAGTGGCAAACCTGCTGATAATGTGCGAACAGACATTTTACGCAAGAGGCCGAGAAGAAGGCTCGATGAAGAGAGCAGACGTCCAAAAAGCGACGGGAGCCGGCAAGGACGTAACGTGCCCAGCGTGTGAGCCGATCAATTACCGAGAAATTCCTTCAAAGCTACAGATGTCTCGGCCGGTTTCTCTTCCATCGTCACAGTTGCTTCAGATCGCTCGCCAGCTGGCTATGTGGTGGTTACAATCGGTTGCTAACAAGATAAGCTGTCCTAGCTCGCATGAGGCATCGATGAGAATGTAGTCTGGTCAACAGTCGGCGTGAGGGCGCTGGTCAAAGTAGCTGATCGTAACTAAAACATGATCCCTGTAATAGGTTAATGAGCGCTGTTAGATCTAAAGTTCGACTCTACGACTTGGCTAATGACTTAAGGGTCGATACAAAACGCCTCATCCGAGAAGCACGCTTGCTGGGCGTGAACGTAAGCGTTCCATCAAACTCCATTTCTAAGGAACTCGCCGACAAGATCCGCGACAAATATTCTCCGACGACTGTTCGTCGAAGCAAACGCCAAATCAAATCTCTGTATAGAACCCTCGATAGTTCTGGGTCGACACCAACTGGACGCAAAATCGAGACGATTCAATTCAAAGGTCCTCTTCCTAGATCGAAAGCGCCGCCCTTCAAACTTGTATATACGCCAGCTACGCTCCCCGCACCGTTGCGTCAGCGTCCAAAACGTCAAAGGGACAAACGAACGTGTCCAATGTGCGGCGCCGAGTTTCCTAGCAAGTCAGCGATACGAACGCACTATACAGCCGATCATATAGCGGCGATCCTTGATGGCAAGTTCAGTTGCAGAGTTAAGGTCGCGGAATTGTCTAATGCTCTAAGCGTATCTGATCGTCGCGTATCGGATATTGCTAGGCGGATTGGCATCAAAACAAAAGGTGGCTACATCCAGCCTCGTATGGTAAAGCGGCTCGCGGACAAAATTCGTACCGTCGTCGCTAGTGAAGCAACTGAAAAACGTGGCGAGCCGCCGAAGCATCAGGAAATTCCCAACCGGCCCATAGGCACGATCGCGAGACCGAAAGCAGAGGCGCGGCTTCCGGCAGCAAAATCGAAACTTCTACGGCTAATGGCCAATGGTCTACCTACCAACCGGGCGCAAAGAGTGAAATGGAGATTCCTTCCGCCGGGCAAGAGGCCGTTCGCTGAAATAATTCGGAACTTAAATAAGGCCGCGAAGAAGTACGGCAAAGAAATTTACGAGATTGAACGCCTCACTAGAATCGACGAACTTGGACCCACCGAAACATGGATTGGTGACGAAGGGTTTCGCGGTTATGTAGCTTTTGTTTTCGACCGTTACAGTTGCGTCGTCCTTGAGTGCCCACGTACAAATAATGCTGCCTACATCTTTGGCGAAAACTGGAGATTACTTTCTCGCCTGCCAAAATCAGAATTGCTCAACACGCGACGGCGGGAATTAGAACGCGTCATACACACCGACGGCTGGTTCTTTCGCCTAACCAAGGTGCTCGCTGAACGTAAGTCGCGTTAGTGAGACAACCAAGCTAAAGCGAAGAGTCCAGTCGCCGAGTGCTATCCGTCACTCCTCGACGGCGATCATTACGTCACTCGCCTTAATTACTGCATAGACTTCTTTGCCTTCAGTCAGATTAAGACCCTCCGCCGAGGTCTCTTTAATTATTGATGTGACTTTAAGCTCACCTACCAATTCCAGCTCGATCTCGGCGTTGACTGCACCGATTTCGACCCGCGTCTACCCTTCAAGGAATTCCGAGCACTGGTTTTCATTTTGGTTCTGCCTTTCGACAAGATTCACATCGCATTAAGGCGCTGTCCGTACCGGCGCGGCGTGCAGTAGCCGCATTGAAAGCCGACGAGTTGCAACCGCTCCGCGAAGAGATCATCCGAGAAATCAAGTTGCGAAACTGCAAACAAATGCGCTGGGAGATTGTCCCGGTTGAAGACTGCAGTCAATGCTAACCTCCTTAATTCGGGGCTCGTACGATTGCTTTCCGCAGTACGACCAGTTACAGATTTCTTCTTGACCTATGTGCCGAATAATCCGCTCTTCTGCGTTTTTATGGAACACTTTTGATGGACACTCAGGATTCTATCCGGCACCAGGCTTACGACACTGGAACTAACCAGAGTCATCCCCTCGTTCCCCTACTGGAAAGTACTCATGTACATAGTCGATAAGTTCGTCCGCTGTTAGCATCGCACGTCTCCAAATTCTTCACATTAAATGCTCGCCTGTTATCGTGCGTCGATCCCGGTTTAATCATTCTAGAGCACCTTCTCAAAAGCCCATTAGCTGGCCGGGTAAACGTAGAGTTGAGACGCGCCGAAGGTGGTTACTGGATTATACTATGCGCTTATGCCGGAGAAAGACCGAGAGCGACAACTAATTCATCCCGCATCCATGACGTTCGTCTATGAATTCGGCAAAGGCGAGTGTCACAAGCTATTGACAGGCGTCTGTTCGCTCGACCGCACTGAGCCTGACAGAAGTCACGACATCGGCGATGAATGCGACTATGACTTTTGTCCTAACCTGCTGGAAAGTATGACGGATGGAAACTTCCCGATTGAAGTGGCGCGGCGAATGCCAATAGATATCCTGCAATTAAGGTGCGGCCATTGGGAGTTTAATGACGGCCAGCACCGCACTTGTATAGCTCAAAGAAAGAACCTAACGGTTGAGGCAGAGGTTTCGACCGATTCAAGGCACGACTGTGAAGTCTGCGATCCGCCAGGGGAAGGTCCTCCCGCCGAACTCATTGAAATCATCGTCTGTGAGTAATCGCGTGCCACAAACTTGAAACAGCAACGCGCTAATGTGTCACTACCCAAAGCCTCTCTCTTTCGCGCACGAGGTAAGCGCTCAAGATGAAAGCAGCGCCCGCAACCTTTCCTTCAGCACCGCTTCCTTAGGCGTCCGCACGCCGCGCTGCAACCATTCTCGGACCTTAGTCACGGTGAGGGTGTGAGTTACTGAGCTGCGTACCTCAACCTCCAATTGAGTCAATCCACCTGGTTGTAGCGCATGTTTCCGAAACGCGCAGAGACCCAAAACCGAGGCCTCATACAACCCCTCGGCTTCGACCTCTACTGAATGGCGAACGCCATCCAAATCCACAAAAGATACAATGCAAGCCGCCATTTTTGGCGGAGCTTAGCATTTTCGGGGAATTTTCGCCAATGGTACATTGTCCCGTATGCGGGACTGTCGAGAAATAACTTTGCTCCGCTTCTTTTGCCGTCTATCATCCAATCTGGAAAAGCAATAATGGAGAAGATGGCGTCATCTTTGAATAGCGAGCAACAAGAGGGCGAGAAGCTTTACTTTGAGTCTATGAAGCATCTCACTACTCTCAATACTGCGTCTATTTTGCTTCTCGTCACTTTTCTTGAAAAGCTCTTCCAGCAACCACGGTGGAAAGCGTTGGTTGGCTTAACGCTCGCGTGTTTGTTTATCTCGACGCTCTGTTCCGTGTCATCGATGTTTCAATCAGCCAACTACATCAAATATTCAGGTCAGGTGGCGAGTTTGGAAGGGAAGGTGAAGGATGTGGTCTACTATCTTTCGTTAATCGCCTTCTTGATCGGAATTCTCAGCCTGGTGCTTTTTGGATTCCGAAATCTATTCTAGTTCTCAAGACAAAATGATCTCACGTGCCAAAGCTTACGAACTCGTACTGAGGTGTATCAAGGCTATTGCCGGCAAAGCCGGTCCCTCACCAGATCCAGATTCCACGATTGCACAGGCTGGCATTGCCACCACCGATGAAATCAAACAATTGAAGGACCTGGTGGTTTCCGAAGTGAGCCACGCGGGACACCAGTTCGCGAAGATGAGTTTAGACTCAATCCAGCCAACTTCAACCATCGACGATCTCGTTAAGCTCGTAAGGCACGCAACCGCCAAATCACATCCGCGGATGTATTGAGGTCATGCTCTTCAGCAGCCATCCGAAATGGCAAACTCCACGATCGACGCATGCTTGCTACCGTCGGGCAAATATGTGTGTGTGCTCCCGATCAACCCGCCGCTTCTATCCAGCTTCACAATCAGCAACACCACGAAATTAGCGCCAAGTTCCCCGTCTTGCACGATAGCTGTCATCGAGGCGTCGTCAGGCTCGCTGGGTACCGGCGCAAACCTGGGATGTGAATGCCATTCACCGATATAGTTAAACCGCGTGTATTCGTGCCGCGCGCGCTCGAAGAATGAGAGCATCCTGGCAGCCGCCTCCTCGATTCGTCTGACAAAATTGAAGAATGTCCCGCGCCGGTGGACCGTAAGTTCCTTAATCTCAAATTCATTAAGGCCGACATGTTCGGCCAGCAATACACCGCCTACTTCCCGATCGCCAGCACGCTGGAGCGCGCCCTTAACTGTTTGGCAAATCGCTGGTGGCAGGATTAGTCTGATCATCAACTTTTTCTCTAATGATTCTGGCCAGAATTTCCGCGGCTGCTTCCTGATCCGCTGGTGTGGCTGATGCTGTTTCCCAACCCTCGCCGGTTACCCGTATTGGCTGAGTGTGAAATGGTCCCGAAAAGATCCACTTAGGCCGCAGCCCAATCAGATATGCCTGGCAATCGAAGGCGCTGGGTTGGTCAAGAGCAGTGCCTATGGCGAGCCGCGTGAGCGCCGATGCTATGTGCGTCACGTCGGCGTCGTCAGCGATGATCGGCGTCTGGTCTTGCACATCATACCCGGTAGCATTCATATAAGGAGCTGGCGGCAGCGTTTCCAGATAAGCGAGGATGCCGCTTCTTACCGCCAACGGGTGGGGATCTCGATGTGGACTCGATGCCGCGATTAAGCCACCAATTCCGCCCGCAAAGACTTCGCCCCAACACATCGCACAACCGTTGGCTCGGGCAATCGCTGCAAGCTGTAGGAATACCTCCGGGTTGGCAGTCGCATCGATGATCAATTCACAATCGGCGAGCGATTTGAGCGCCGCCGCCGTGTTGCGCGAAGACTCCTGCCCCACCAAGCGCCGCACCTCCACGCGCACCTCAATCTCAGGCGCAATCAAATCCAATTCTTCACGTACGGCTTCAGCCTTATGTACTCCAACCGCACGCCATGACAACTCATTGCGACAAACATTCTCCGGCAAAAAGACATCATCATCGATAAGGAGAAACTTCCGCACCCCAGATCTTGCCAGCGAGACAGCAATCTTGCTGCCCATCGATCCCAGACCCACGATGGCCACGCGGATGTCTGCTAACCCGGTATAAGATGCAGGGATTCGATTCTCATTTCCCGACGGGTAGATGACCCTATACTCAGTCAGCTGATCATCATTAGCCGCAAAAGCCCGTAATCTCTTGGTGCCCCACAGCAGCAAAATCTTCTTTTCCAACGCCGCTGGTTCATTTGCGCCCAAAAGCAGCAGTTGTTCTGACAGTCCCAATTCCGTAAGCCTCTCTCTTAGTTCATTAATCGAAGCTAGGGATCCAATGTCCTCAAATGCTTCGCTGCGAACTGCAACGCCATCCCTGGTCCATGACCAGAGTGAGAGTCCCGAACCCACACTCTTCGGGACATCAACGATCCTGGTCATCTCTCCGCTGGCAGCGCCAACCTGAGTGACGATGCCTATGCAAGCAGAATGATGCAAAATGCTTTCCGTCTTGATTGGCACCGCCACCTCGGGCGGATGGGCGGCCAGGAATTCGAGTAGTAAAGGCGTCGCCACCAATCGATTCACCTCTGCGATCAGGTCTTGCCCTGGCGTAGTTTGATGTGCGGACTGAACGGCCCTCGGGATCACTGGATCCTGCTCCGTCCCCAGGAGCTTGTAAGCGCTTCGTACCAGATCAGCTCCGGTGACGCCTGGGTGCCAGTTGTCTGGGCGCCATTCCAGACAGAGAGAACCGCCAGCTCCATACTGGTGGCCGGACCAACGCTGAGATGAGTCCCGGGGTCGGATGTACGCCGGCGTATTCGGAAATACGTCCGGATACGTCAAAGTGGCTTCATATGTGCCGTCGTGTACCGTTAGATCAAGATCGATTTGAAGCAACGACTCATTGAGCCGCCAGTGAGTCGCAGCTATCCAGTCAGCCTGGGATGCCAACACTTCAAGTTGGGTGTATTCATGAATGAGTCGCTGTGGGTTCATCAAGAACCAGGTCATTACGCAAACCCTCGTGGCTTGTTCGGCATTAGCGGTTTGTCCGGGAAGGAGAGGCCAGCTGACACAGCAGGTGCCTGCAACAGCGACCCCTGGCCGACGGCTTTCCTGAGAGGCTTTACCTCAAATCCGGTACTCGTCAGCACCAGCTCGAGAGGTTGAACCGATGCCACGGATGGGTATTCACCGGTGCAATAAAACGCTCCGCCAACCTCCGTCACCGTATATTCGTAAATGCGTTTCGCCCCGTAGCAGGGAGGGTCATTGTCATCGTCCTTGATTTGCTTGGAGCTCGCCACAATTATTGCTCCGCTGCGGGTCTGGGACAGCGCAGCTCTGGCGGAGTCGGAGACCTCAGCTCGTCCGTGGAGCTCAGACCAGCTGTCATAAGAAAGCGCATGCCAAGAACAGTGATGCGGCGTTTGCATCATGTCGTATGCCAGAACTGAAGGGTCTGCCTCGTGCTTGTCCCATAACATCTCCCAGATTGCCACTTCGGCATCCCCGCCGGTGAGGAAGTTATAGATCTCACCGCCGAAATCGCCGGTAGTGAGGGCGATGTTTAAGATGACGCTCGAGTGGTTCTTACCCAGCCGGTCTTCAGTCTCTTCGTCCATCTTAGGGAGCGGCGCTAACAGCCGCGCCGCAAAGCGCGTACTGGTAATTCCGTTGATTTCAGTTATGACATCGTCGATGCAAACCAGAATCGGCTGCAGTTCATCGGTTTTTCCGTTCTCGTCTTCGCCCAGAATCAGGATGCGATTTCCTGCAACCACGTTGAAGCCACTTTCGCGATTCACCTTCACTCGGCGCTTAGCCTCCGAATTGAAAGCCGCCGCATCCGGCGTCAGGACGTGTGCCCGGCACGCCCGGCGAAAGATCATCGGCGATGACCAGATCTCACGGATGATGATCCGCTTTTCTTTCGCCGGTTTGCCATCATCCGGATAGTCCTGCGGTGCGCCCAGGTAGAAATGTCGGGCCAACCCACGACAGTGATCGACGTCCGGGTGGCTCAGCACAAACACATCTAGATAAGGTCGGCCCCGATCGTCGAACCTAATCCGCTCACGCAGGTCGGCTGCAACGTCACGGGTAATATCAGCAGCATTATCTGCCGCCAGACGGATGTTGCAGTCGATCAGAATCTTGGTGTCCCGCGCATCGCCCAGGGAAATCAGCGTCATATCGCCATTACCAACCGGGAAAAATGTGATTGTCGGAGCCATATAGTTTGCCTTTCTTCCGTTCTTCGATTTGGCCAAAATAGCAAATGGGTCTAGATTTTAGATCCATATAAATATTATACTCATCCAGTTGAGAAGACAAACATGAAAACGGCTCAGACACAACACGACAGCGCGCGCACGAGCGAACGAGGCTCCAGCTGGGGACAGCAGCAGCGACTCGAGTTTATTGAATTTCGCTTGCTCTGGGAGGGCAAGCTTAACCGATCGGACTTAATTGATTTTTTTGGTATCTCCCGGCCCCAGGCGTCCTTGGATTTGGCGCGATACATCGAAAAGGCACCGCGCAACATTCGCTACGATCGGCAACAAAAGACCTATCTGGCGGCCGACCGGTTTGCGCCGGCAATTGTTTCCCCCAAGCCGGCAGCATATCTGGATCTCTTACTCCTGCCGAAAAGGTCGCGGGCAAATTTTCTTGGATGGTTGCCGCCCCTGGGGTTGGTGGAGCTTCCGCACCGGCAGGTAAAGGCGAGCATCCTAAGGGAGGTGCTGCTGGCGGTGCGAGATCGCCGGCGGCTGAGAGTCAAGTATCAATCAATGAATCGGCCGGCGCCGACCACACGAGAAATCAGCCCACACGCGATCGCCTACGACGGCTTCCGATGGCATACGCGTGCTTTCTGTCATGAACATGAAGGCTTTCGAGACTTCGTTTTCGCGCGCATGTTGCAGGTTAAAGGACATTTGCCTTCCGCCATCGACCCCCGTCAGGATACCGCTTGGTGGCGCTCTATAGATCTGATCCTGGCGCCGAATCCAGATCTTTCAGCCGCGCAGAAGCAGGCGATTGCGCTCGACTACGGGATGAAGGGAGGTCGCCTGGTGCTCAAGACCCGCCAAGCTTTGGCTTTTTATGTGCTCAGACAGCTCGGTCTTCGGCTGACGGACGACGAGCCTCAGGTAGAACATCTTGTCTTGCTGAATCAAAGGAAGATTACGAAATTGGTCAACGAAGATGGCTAAGTCCGCTGACAAATCACTCAAAAAGAGTAATCAACCGAAATTGATCACTTTCCTGATGGTGAATGTGATTCTTATTTTAGCTGCCATTGTCGGTTACGAGAAAACCGTAGCTGTGTTACGCGAGATCGCTGGCGGCAATTTCCACCTGCTCGTGCGACTGGTCGGTATTCCCACCGTTGCCGGACTTGCGGTGGGTATGCTTAGTTGGTTGGCGCCGACGTCTTGGAAGGAAAGCCTCGTCTTCTGGCGGGTCGGTGTTCGCCGCTTGCCTTCAAGTGAGGCTTTCACTCGGATTGCCCCAGCGGACTTGCGAGTCGACAGGGCTAAACTCGAAGCGCGGTTGGGTGCTTTGCCCATGGATCATCACGAGCAAAGTGGTCTCTGGTATCGCATCTATCGCACATACTCTAAGGAGCCAGCGGTCATTGACGCTCATGCCGCATACTTACTGTATCGGGAGATGACCGCCCTCGTGCCCAGTCTGCTGCTGGCGCTGATTGTTGGTGGTTTAGTCGTCCATGCTTCATGGGGGCGAATAGTTGTCATGTCGGTTTTCGTCGTAGTGGAGGGTCTGATAGTGAGTCTTGCCGCGCGGAATGCCGGGAACCGACTCGTGGCCAGTGTGCTGGCGATCGAAGCGGCAAATCCTGGTAAGCCTGAGCGAGCTATGACAAAGCGTCGAACAGCCACGAAGACCGAGCGCAAAAGGACCGAATGAGAGACGAGTTTAGTGAGGATGTAAAGAGAACTATCTCGGCTAGGGTCGGTCATGTCTGTTCGAATCCGACTTGCCGGGCTCCTACCAGTGGACCACAAGTTGATTCGTCGATGTCCCTCAACGTCGGCGTGGCCGCCCACATTACGGCCGCCTCTCCGGGCGGGCCCAGATACAATTCGGCGCTGAGCAGAGACGAGCGTAAACACGCCAACAACGCGATCTGGCTTTGCCAGACCTGCGGCAAGTTGGTAGATAACGACAAGTTGAGATTCACCGAAGCAGAACTTCGGCTGTGGAAGCGAGGCGCCGAGGCTGAGGCCTTGCGCCGGGTCGGAAAAACAGCGTCTTCCGCCGCTCCGCAGGAGTCGAATTGGTCGCCAGAGGAATTGATCCTGCTTGCCTCCTGCGCCGAACGCGGGGAACTGTTTGTTTTCAAATCAGATGAAACCGGCAGTCATGTCGCTATTGGCGCTCAACATTTTCACGATCAGTCCGATCCAGCTGTTGCTGCCCTGTACTTGGACGCGCTGAATTCCCTGCGGCGCCGCCAGCTCGTCCGGTGGGAAGGCGGCAGCCTATTTCAACTTACCGGTAGTGGTTTCCGAATCGCTAGAGCCTTGAAGCAGGAAGAGGCGATCGCCGAGCAAACGGAGAAACGCTTACCTGCCATTCCACTCAATCGCACGGCGTTGGTTGGGTATATCGGTGGTAGTCCGCGAATCCGCGATCTCGACAAGCGAATTGCGGAGGCTGCGGGAATTGCCATAAACCGGCGGGAAGACAGTTCTCTCAACCTGATTGAGAAAGCGAACTACTTTAAGATTGAAACGATCGCCGAGTTAGATGCGTTGGTTAGCAGGCTCGGTGAAAAAGCGGTACTGCTGAGCCACTATCTACGATTTGAAGGACCAATGATAGCCGGCTATTCATTGGATTTTGTCTTTGAAGTTCTCGCGGCTGAATTAGGGTCGTTGGAAGCTATGGTTGACTACTACGACTCCCTAAAAATGACGATCGTTCCAAGTAAGGCTTGGGCCGAAGGTATTCTCGAAGCCTACCAGCAGATCAGGATGTACGGAACCTGACAGCAATATACCCCGCTTTGCAAACGATTACGTCAATCCCGTGCTTACCGTCGGCTCGCTAAAATTCGCCCAAAGTTGACCAGCCGCGGTGATCACCTCGAAGACCTCCTCTGGATGAGACTTCGGCATTGTTCCAGCTAAAGCCTCGCTTTCATTCCGCTCGCTCCATTCCAGCCGAGAAGCTTTGATTTAGTTTCCCCCTTCTTCGCTCTCATTCTGCCACGGGAGCCCAACCGCCAACTCTCCGCAAAGCCTCCGAGTCCTCCACTCCGTTCCGGCAGTCCCTGTGTCGGTTGGGCGCCCACCCGTGTCCGAACGTCGCTACGAAGGGGGAAACCTTCATTTACCAGACCAAACCCACGCAGCGAAAGGAGCACGAACAATGCAACGACACGCCACCAAACCAGCACCCGACGTTCCCAAGTGGTCAGCCTTGTTAGTTGAAGCAGTCAACAAGCCAGGTCTGATCATGGAAGCTTACTCAGCATTCCATAACTACTCGATCGGAAATCAAATCCTTGCCCTCGTGCAATGCCAATTGCGCGGACTTGAACCCGGCCCGATCAATACCTTTCCCGGATGGCAGGCACTAGGCCGCACCGTCAAACGTGGCGAGCGAGCCTTGATCCTTTGCATGCCGATCACTCGCAAGGTTCGCGATGAAGCATCAGAAAGCGACGGCGAGAACGGCGAGCGCAGATTTACCAGCTTTATGCATAAGGCGCGATGGTTCGCCATTAGCCAGACCGTCGGCGACGAATTCACGGCGCCACGCTTGCCAGAGTGGGAAGCCGAGCGAGCACTTGCCGCCCTCGATATTGAGCGGATCGCCTTTACCGACACGGACGGCAACTGTCAGGGCTACGCTCGGCAGCGGCAGATCGCGATCAACCCCGTGGCTCAGCTTCCGCACAAGACACTTTTTCACGAGACGGCGCACGTCATTCTAGGCCACACCAGCGAAGCGGATTTTACCGACACCGAACGAACGCCGAAGAGCTTGCGCGAAGTGGAAGCGGAAGCCGTCGCCCTGCTTTGCTGCGAGGCCTTGAACCTCGATGGCGCGGAGTATTGCCGAGGCTATATCCAGAACTGGCTATGCCCCGCCATTGGCTACAACGGCGACGCCATCCCCGAAAAGAGCGCACAGAAGATTTTCCGCGCCGCAGATCAAATCCTGCGAGCCGGACGACTGCATGCCGACCGCGACGCCGCGGCAGCAGCGGTCTAGTACTTCACACAAACGAAAGGAGAACCAACCGATGGGAGATAGATGCTACATGCAACTGACTTGCAGAACGAGAGACCGAGCAGTCTTTGAAGAACTAGGTTTTCACGTCGAGACAGAGTGGGGCGATTCGGATTTTCCGAACTGCGTTGAAATGGTGGATTACGAGGCCAACTACGCCCACACCGAGGACCTACCGAAAGATGTTGTTTATTTCGGCACTCACGGCGCGGGCGATGGGTATGGCGCAGAGTTCTTCGCCTGCGACGGCCAGACCTACCTTGAGCAAGCCAGTGCCGACGACGGGGACAGCTTTGTTGTCAGGTTTGATGATGAAGGCAATCCCGAACCAAGCAACTTGGAAGAAGTAAAGAGTTTCATCACTCACTGGAATAACGTGCGAGTGATGCTGGCAAAAAGAAGGCTAGGCAAGCGCGACCACGCTCGCCCAGCCCAGGCACCAATTATTCACCTTTCAGAGGAGCAATAACGATGCGGAAAAACAATAACACAGCAACGCAAACCAGCGTGACACGCTTTGCGCTGGGTCAAACATTCATCACGCCCGGAGCCGAAGAAGCGCTGCAAATCGCCGGACAGACAGCGACTGAGTTTTTGCGCCGTCACATGTCTTGCGATTGGGGAGAGCTTTCGGAGGACGACGTTCAGGAGAACGAGCTTTCACTGAAAGAAGGCTTTCGACTTCTGAGCAACTACCGCACGGCTAAAGGACAGCAGCTTTGGATCATCACCGAAGCCGACCGTAGCTCGACCACGATGCTACTCCCTTCGGAATACTGAATTGCTCGGGGACTTCAGCGGCGCGGGTGCAGTCAGCACCCGCGCCCGACTGACTTTTGCCTGGACTGCGGAAGAGGTGACACGATGGAGACTCTAACTTACGTCAGTTGTGAAGAACAGATCGATTCGGACGCGAAGACCCGAACTTTAACGATTCGCTGCTACCTCTACCTGCCGTTGACAGCCACGGCCCCGCCACTTTATCTGAGTCCCGATCGTGAACTAACCGCTGAAGCCATGACCCTGCTGATGCAGGTCGATTATGAACTATTGGAGACCCGAGCAGACTGGAACGAGAATCGGTTCCGCCGACTCATGTGCTTGCGGCCGAAATGCGTATCGCGGTTGCGACGACGTTGGGAACGACTGAATCCCAAGCCCCGGATATCACTCGGAACTTTGCGCCGGCGATATCATGCGAATCTGGCTGGCTACCTTTACCATCAGAACTCTTAGGCCCGCGTTTCGCGTGTTTACCTTCCGTGAGCTGTTTTCCCGTTACGTCGTGGCCCCTTTCCTTTGTCTGTTGCTATCGGCCCTCCTACGTCTTCCATGAGCTCCCAGAACCACGACAAGAGTCTTCTCATTGATCTCGACTCTTACTATTTCCTGCACTTGTGACCGAAGCGGATTTAGGAAAATGAAGACAAAAACCTCTCCGGTGTGAGGTTGTGGTTTGGCGCTTCTCAAAGCGTCCCCGCGTGGTAATGAAAGAGCCTGGTTCCGTCCCTCATTCTTTGAGCGTTTGCGTGTTCAGGAACACCGAGCCAGCAGCTGCTTTGGGTTTAAGCTTATTCAATCTGACCGGCTTCTCGATTAAGAAAAAATGCCTTTCAACCTTCGGTTGGAGGAGTCAAAGAAGCTGGTGCAAATTTGGTTAACCATGATGGTTAATGAGCAGACAGGATAGAGAGCTGATTTTGCGATCGTGCCTTCGTCTAATTCCAGCAGTTGCAATTGGTTAACCGGTTAGGATCGTTAACCATTTTGGTTAACCAGGTTAACGGATGCCGCAAAGTAAACTATTTCAATAGTTAGTGGTTAACCAACAGTCGTTTTTTCAAGTCCGCGCCGGTTCGCAAGAATGAGAGAGAGCAACCACATGAAACGCGCCAAACGAATAATCTGGAGAGACAAAACGTACGGTTTTCATCCTTGGAGAGATCAGGTCGATGCCATCGATCAGTTGGTAAAGAAATCCGGCACCAAGGAGGCCATCGTCATCCGTAAACTCATCGATGAGGCACTGGCCGCACGAAGCCGGCAAGGCGCGCATCAGGAAGTAGCCACGAGCGACGGAGCGGATGCTGACACCCTCCGGGCGGTACAAGCTCTACTCGTCCAACTGGTCGACCATGCGGAGAAGTCGATGCGAATCCAGGACGTGGCGCTGGCGTTGTTGCAAGACACGCTCGCGGAGGCTCGCGCCGGACGGAAAGTCAGTTGGGAGCACTTCACATCAAAACTGAAGGAACGCGGATTGAGTACTAGCGACCTCTGCCAACGGTTTGATGATGAGACCGCGGAGGCGAGGGACTTTGCTTACACGACTGCGAAGGAGCTTAAGGACAACCAACCGGAATAAGAATTCGGCGAAATTGAGAAAGTGGTTGAGCGTTTCGCAACGGGTAATCCGCTTTCTAAACATCTCCGCAGCTTCATCCTAATCAGACCATCTCACAACCTGAGGAGTTCGGCGAGACCAATCGTTTATGCGGACTCGTCTCGATCGCAACTCGTTGGCATAGGCCTTGAAGGATGCATGAAAAAGCTTGGCAAGGTCTACCGCTGAGTAGGAGCTATGCAACATCAAGTCGAACCCAAAACAAAAGCGACTGAACAAAAATTCTCGATTGCCAGAGTAGCTGAAGCTATCGGAGTACACCCCGCAACCGTTTCTCGCCTTATGGACAAGGGTAAGCTTGGCTACTACCAAATCGGAAGTCGCCGAGTCGTCGGTGAGAGACACCTCGAACAATACCTGTTACTCGCAGAACGAAAGGCAAGAGTTACCGCTGTCCATTAGGTCCCCAGAAGTCAAAATAAGGCTGAAATTAGAGCCCTAAGTTGAAATTGTACTTTTCGTTCAGTGGCACGTTTGTTTTACTTCGTCATGGATCGGATGATAACTAACAGGTAAGAAGCGGCGTGGGTGATGTCTTTGTAGTCGCTAGGATAGAAGGAGTTGAGTTCGTTGAAGCGTTCAATTACTCGCTCCACGAACTTCCAGTCCTGACGCTCAGGCGTCCCGCTTGATACTGGCGTATAGATGAATCCGTAGGGTTCAATCTTCAAATCAAAGGCTTTCTTACGGTGAAGCGTTTCTAGTCGGCCCTCAAGAGGTGCTGCCGCTTTCCTAACTTCATTAAGATTTATTTTCATGCCGTTGTTAGTCCTTTTTGCGCCGCTTCTCTTAGGGTGTAACTAATCCAGTTTGACCACGATTCGTGCTCGCTCTTGTCAGCGGCTCTGGTAAACCGAGCATGAGATAGTTGCCAGTTCTTTGGGAGTTCATTCTACCCATGGGGAGAGCAGCCTACCATCCGTCCTGTTAACCCGTCTAGGATTAGCCGTAATAGGTAAGACATGGTTGTGCGGGATAGTGGGGCAAGAAATTGAAGTTGATAGATAGAACACTACCAGGCTGAGGACTCAGTTGACGCCCGAAACCTCAATGACCGGCTCAGGCTCTATGGGTTCTTGCTGTTGCCAGTCCTCAAGAGCGAGACCAGCCTGCTTGATGACTTCGCGAGTTCGATTGACATAGCGATGCGTAGTCTTGGGATCGCTGTGTCCTAGTACTTGACCAACTAAGGCGAGTTGCATCGTTTGTGCTAATCGAGTTGCGGCCGTGTGGCGCAGGTCATGAAAGCGAATGTGCTCAAGGCCGGCATCCTTTCTGGCCTCGCGCCAACTATTTTGAACGTTGCTGCTGATACTGAACACGAGGGAACTATCGGGCTTCTTTCCGGTAACAGGGCTACGCCTATAGGCAGCAGCTCCGTGCTTCGCTTTGAGATCAAGCAAGACCGCTCTTAATCTTCCCGTAAGGGGCACTTCGCGTCTTTGAACAGTTTTGCCTTTGTAGCTAGTAACGTTCTTGATGACACCCGCGTCGAAATCAATGTCGGACCAACGCAAGTTCAACAGTTCGCCCTGGCGAGCACCGGTATCCAATGCTGCGATCACCAAGGCCTTCAAGTGACGCCGCAAGTTTCCAGAGCAGGCTGCCAGTAGGGCCTTTTCTTCCGCAACTGTCAGAATGGTTTCGCGCCTGCGTTCATCCGCAATGCTGATCAATTCACCGGGACGCACCTTTTTGAACGGATTCGTGAGAATCCAGTCATTAACCAATGCCTCATTTAGCATGGCCCGCATGGTGGATAGCTCGCGATTAACGGTAGCCACACTTAACGGCTCACCTGTGCGGTTCTTGCAGAACAATCGATGCTTTCGGTAAGCCCGCAAATTCGCTACCTGAATGTCCCTCAGCCTTATCGAGCCAAAGTAGTCTTCCAACGCCTTGATGTGAGAATCGATGGTGTCTTTGCCCCTAACACCGATGATTTTGCGGCCCTCGCTATCAAACTGAGCCTCACAGTAGCGGGTTTCTTTACAAAGAGTGGCTAGGTCGGCAAAGGTCATGTGGTCTGACTCAACCACTCGCTGGCCTCCGGCTTCGAATTCATCTTCCAAGTCCTTCAAGCAGCGCTTTGCTTCGGACAGAGAATGAGCAGTTCTGGATTTCTCCTTTCTGACTCCGGTCTCTCTGTCTCTGTACATCAGGCGGGCTAGGTACTCGACTTTCTGGTGTCGTCGTCGCTTGCTGATAGCAGTGGTGTAGTCCATGACGTGCGCGTGTCGCAAACGGCGCACCAAAACTCGACCAAAAAAGGCAGTTGGGATTTCGATTTGCGGGACGTTTTGCGGGACGGTCGGATTCTTGACGCGTCGAACGATCAGAATTTGCAGATTTACTGAGGAAAAATGGAGCGGGCGACGAGGATCGAACTCGCAACTTTCAGCTTGGGAAGCTGACACTCTACCATTGAGTTACGCCCGCTTATCTCAATTGAAGACGAGAGTATTTTCTCCGGCGATGAAAGTCAACGAAGGCTGACCGGTCCTGATAAAACACAGATTCGCAAACACACCCGTCAGGCCTCACCTTAGTGCCAAGCGAGCATCGGTGCGCATCACAGCTCGACGTCTTAGGTTTTGGGCCTTCAGTGGGACCGAGAAATACTGCGGCGGCCGATCAGAATGGAACCGCGAGCAGCGATGGATTCGGCGCGCTATCAGGCCGAAGTTTCTTTCCGGGTTGAGAGCGCGTGAAGCGATTTGTCGGTAAGCCGTTTGCCAGGAGAGCGGTTAGAACGGCCAGAAGGAATGCTATCAGACTGCGGCAGCGCGCGCCTGCAAGAAATTTCCAGGGACGCGGCGAGAGGCTGGGCCAAAGGAACTTTGCTCGTTAAATTTGGTAAAGGCTTAACGGCAGCGCTCCGGGCTGGTTCCATTACGAAAATCGTTCCATTAATTCGTCCCAGCGGCCCTGGGCCTTAAGAACGAGATCACAGACCTCGCGCACTGCTCCCTGCCCTCCTTTGAGCGCTGTGATGTATTGCGCGGCTTGCTTCGTTTCTTCAACTGCGTCTGAAACGGCCACCGCAAGTCCCACGCGGCGCATCACTGGAATGTCTCCGACGTCGTCACCTATGTAGGCGCATTCGTCTGTCGTTACGCCGGCCTCGGCAAGGATTTCTTCGAGCGCTTTTATTTTGTCTTTGGCATACTGCCGCACGTAAGACATTTTAAGATCCTGCGCGCGCCGATCTACTGCTGACGAAGTGCGGCCGGTAATGATCCCGGTTTGCAAACCAGCCCGATGCAGCAGAGAAATCCCCTGACCATCGCGAGCATGAAAAGCTTTCTGCTCATCGCCGTCAGACGTGAGCCACAAGCACCCATCGGTCAACACGCCATCGCAATCCATCAAAAGCAGCTTGATGCGCCGGGCTCGGTCGGTGATGTCTGTAGCTGTTTGCGAGTGTGAGTCCATTGGAGATTAACCACCCGCTACCGCAGGCGGTTCTGACAGGGCTCGAGCGTTAATCAGGTGGGCCATGTATCCGGCGCCGAAGCCGTTGTCGATGTTCACGACCGCGATTCCCGGCGCGCACGCGTTTAGCATCGTCATCAAAGCGGCGGTGCCGCCCAGGCCGGTGCCGTAACCAACACTGGTGGGGACCGCGATGACCGGGGCGGCCACGATCCCACCAACGATTGTCGGCAGAGCCCCATCCATCCCCGCCACTACCACGATGACGTTCGCGGCGTTTAGACGATCACGCGCCGCCAACAAGCGATGCATGCCGGCAATGCCCACGTCATACAGGCGCTCAACGTTGCTGCCTAACGCGCTGGTCGTCACGGCTGCCTCTTCAGCCACCGGAACATCGGCAGTACCGGCACAAACAATCAGAACCGATCCCACGGCTGGTTGACTGCCATTCCGGCCGAGTTGGATGACTCGCGCATCTTCGAAATATTCTGCTGTGGGAATCCTGGCCGCGACGGCGTTGTAGGTTTCCCGAGAAGCTCGCGTCGCGAGGATGCGCGAATGCTTCTGCTCGAGCCTTTGCATAATCTCCACCACGTGTTCGATGCGCTTGCCCTCGCAAAAAACCACTTCAGGGAAACCTTTGCGGAGCGCTCGATGATGATCGAGCCGGGCGTAGCCCAAATCCTCAAACGGCAAATCGCGCAAACGCTCGACGGCGCTGTCGACGGTGCGGGTGCCAGCGCGCACTTCGCTCAATAATTCACGGAGTAAATCGGCTTGCATAAGTGTCAGAACCCAGAGCGATAGCGAAGGGATCCATCATTCAACCTGTTGCTGGATCCGGTCGCTATCGCTGCCGGTTCT
>Ga0068859_100000080_pt1 | contig 88520 bp, 79 predicted proteins | sample KBSSwiS22_FD_66585 | JGI IMG/M metagenome (GOLD analysis project Ga0068859, IMG submission 66585) | Switchgrass rhizosphere microbial communities from Kellogg Biological Station, Michigan, USA - KBS Switchgrass S2-2 | ecosystem: Host-associated > Plants > Roots > Rhizosphere > Soil ...
GAATGGCGTAGACAGGGCCGATGCCCATCTCGTCCGGCTCGAGCCCTGCGACTGCGATACCCCGATAAATTCCCAGCGGTGACAGCCCACGGCGCTGCGCCTCCCGGCCTTCCATCAGCACCAGAGCACAAGCACCGTCCGAGAGCTGGCTGGCATTGCCGGCTGTAACGCAGTGCCCCTCACCGCGGACCGGTTTCAAGGTGGCAAGGCCCTCGAGCGTCGTATCCGCGCGCACGCCTTCATCCTGACTCAGCGTGACCTCTCGATAGCTGACAGCCTTCGTCTGCTTGTCAGTCACGGCCATCGAGGTCCTGACCGGGATGATCTCGGCATCAAATCGCTGCTCCCTGATGGCCGCCGCTGTGCGCTGTTGGCTCTGGAGTGCATACGCATCCTGTGCCTCGCGGCCTATGTGGTAACGCTGCGAAACGATTTCCGCCGTATCAATCATCGCCATGTAGGCAGCGGGATGCATGTCGACGAGTGATGCGTCCTGCTCGATCCAGAGGCGTTCCGTCTGTACCTTGCTGATGGAGTCCACGCCACCGCCGACGGCGACCTGCATTCCTTCAGACACTATCTGGTGCGCGGCCACCGAAATTGCCATCAGTCCGCTGGCACATTGCCGATCGAGGGACATGCCAGCCACCGTCACAGGGAGGCCCGCGCGCAACGCGGCGAGCCGCCCGATGTTCATCGTCTGACATCCCATCTGCAGTGCCGAACCGAGAACGACCTCCTCGACCTCTCCGGGCTCGATCCCCGCACGCTCCACCGCTGCACGGATCACGTGTCCGGCCAAAGTCGGCGACAATGTTGCATTCAATGCCCCGCGGTAGGCTTTTCCGATCGGGGTACGTGCGGTCGACACGATGACGGCTTCTCTCATTGGATACTCACTGCTGCTCGTTGACTCAACCTATTGATTGCCCGCCATCCACGAGAAGGGTCTCTCCGGTGATGAAGCTGCCCGCCTCTGAGGCAAGCAGCGCGACAGCACCTGAGATCTCAGCCGGCCGCGCGAATCGGCGCAGCAGAATTCGTGACAGCAGGCGCTGTTGCACCTCCTCGCCCAGCGTGTCGGTCATGCCGCTCTCCACTGAGCCTGGCGCTATCGCGTTGACACGTATGCCGTGGGTCGCCCACTGGGCGGCAAGATCCTGAGTCAGATGCACGATTGCAGCCTTGGTCGTGGTATAGGGCACGACCTGCCCCGCTTCGGGCACGTAGGACAGGAAGGCGCCCACGGATGCAATATTGATGATGGCGCCACCACCATGAGTGATCATGCGCCGGGCAACGTGCCGGCAAGCGAGGAACGTGCCGGTCAAATTTACATCCACGACCTTCCGCCAACCCGCGAGAGGGATGTCCTGCGGCAGCCCCCACCACGAGGCGCCAGCATTATTGATCAGGATACCGATGTTCCCAAGTTGCTCCGTTGCTTGTACAACAGCCTGCTCGATCTCCTCTTCGCGCGCGATGTCGCAACGAAGACCGACCGCTCGACGTCCGAAGCGGCCGGCAATTCCCGCGGCGATCTGCATACAATCCGCCTCGTGCCGGGAAGCGAGCGCGACGTCGCATCCGAGATCGGCCAGGGTGGCTGCCATCGCCTCTGCCAAAGCTCCCCTGCCGCCCATGATCAGGGCGACCTTCCCGTCGAGGCGAAAAAGATTTCCGGTAAAACCCGGTTGCAAAAGGTCCGCAACTTGATCTTCAGCCATAGTGAGCCTCGTCCGTTGACTGTACAACGGCCCTCATGTCGCATCGAATCCAGCGGTGCGCACCGCCTGGATCCCATAGGTGAGTGCCAACGCAAGACCTCCGGCATACCCGACACCGTACACATCACCGGCATCGGCGCCCGCCGCGAAGAGTCCCAGCACCGGCGAGCCATCTGCCTTGAGCACCCGCGCGGACGCATCCACGCTCAGTCCACCGTGTGTGTGAGTAATGGCGGAGCGCACCACGAGTGCATAAAAGGGAGGCTTATCCAGCACCGAGAAATTCTCGGCTCGCGAAGGTTGTAGCACCTCCCAGCCATTGCGGCAGCGCTCGTTATAGTCGTCGATCGAGCGGCGCAGCCGCGCGCCATCGAAACCCTGGGCAGCCGCGAAACGCTCGATCTCCTCGAGTGTGAGTGCCACGGTGCCGTTGCCGCCCTGTTCCAGCGCGATCTTCATCTTGTCCACCGCTTCAGTTCCTTTGACGATGGCCGTCGTCGCGTGAGCCTGATGGACGGCTGCATCCCAAAAACAAATCGCCCGCGCGTTTGGCTGGGTCACAACGTGATTGGCGTTGGTGTGATCTCCAAGCGATTCATCGCAGAAGCGCTTCCCCGCCTCATTCAGCAGCAGGGCATGGTCGCTGTGATACTGCGACAGCAGCGTATACAAATGCGGCGCGCCCCAATTCGGGGACTCGCTCACCAAGTGACCGTAGAATCCGGGGTTCGAACCGCGCACTTCGGCGCCGACAGAGGTTGCCAACCGCATCGCATCACCGGCGCTATGCGGATTGGTACGCAACAACAGTCCCTCACGCGCGTTGATGTGAATGTATCGGGCACGCAATTCGGCACAGTTCTGATAGCCACCCGTCGCCAGCAACGTCGCCCTCGCACGCACATCGATCACGCCGTCGGCATGAGTAGTTCGTGCACCCACAACCGCGCCGCCGTTATCAGTCAGCAGGTTCCGGGTCTGCGTATCCAACACAACATGGCCGCCGTGCTGCTCCACCAGATGGCCGCAGCCGCGCAAATGATCGAGTATGTCGATCTGATAGCCGCGGCCGTGCAGCACCGACACCGCCGGCGAGATCGCAATGCCGCGGCGGCGCAGCCATGCAAGCCCCAAGCCGTAGTTGCGCAAAACCACGTCCCCCAGGCCAGGTCTGCCGCCGCCATAAAGCTGCATGCGGCCCGGGGACGTGGCAGTCCACAATACGCCACCCGAGAGCAAGGCCGATCCGCCGATGCTCTGCGCCTTCTCGATCACGATCACTCGCGCGCCGCGCTCCGCTGCATACCCTGCGGCGGACAATCCGGCCATGCCAGCCCCGAGCACCAGCAGATCACACTCGATGGACTCGTGCTCAGTCATTGCGCTGCATTGTATCGGCGCGCTGCGGTCAGAAGCGCGCTTCGCCCTGCAGCAGCACGACGCGTGGCTCACCGGCTACCGTGTAGACCTCGCCCAGACCACCGGGTTTATCCACACCCAGTGTGCCATACCGCCGATTGCTCAAGTTGCGACCGATGACTGCAACCGACCACTTGTCGCTGTCCGGGCCCAGACGGACGCCGCCATTCAACGTCGTGAAGCTGCTCTGATAGGACAATGGATTGAGATTCAGACCCGTGTAGTACCCGGCCGTGTACCGCAAGTCCCCGTTGACGGTCAAGCGCAGGTTGCCTGGCATGGCGAAGTCATACGCTGCGCCCCCGGTCAGCAGCCACTTTGGCGCGCGGTACAAGGGACGGCCGGACAAGTTCTGGGTCTTGGCTCCTGTCACCGGCGCGGTTAGACAACCCAGAGCAGCAGTCTGGCCCGTGTAGCACTGCGCGGCGTTGAATTCCTCGAAGTAAGCCTGGTCATAGTTCGCCGAGCCGCGCAAGGTGAGGCCGGCGAGCGGCCGATAGGCGGTTTCAAATTCAACACCGCGGGTGATGGTGCTGGCCGCATTCTGCGTTACGAAGGTCACGGCCGTATTGCTCAGAGCGATCAACGAGGTCAGCGGCAGACCTTCGTACTTGTAGCGAAACGCGGTGAGCGACCCGGTCAGCTTGTGATCGAGCAGGGAGGCCTTTACGCCGCCCTCGAAGCCTTTGGCCTTTTCGGCATTGTAGGACAACGTCTGCAACGTCGAGATGGCCGACAACGTACCCGGATTCGAAAAGCCGCCGGACAGATAGCCTGTCTTGTAGGCACCGTACAACATGATCTGATCGGTCGCGTGCCAGGCCAGGGTGGCTTCCGGTGAGAAATTGTTTTCGCTCTTGCTGCCGGCTATCACCTTGCCCTGGGCCAGGTAGCCGGCGATGCCGACGCCCTTCGGGTTGACGTATTTGTTGAAGGAATTCAGGCTCTTGTCCTCGCGCGTGTAGCGGCCACCCCCGGTCAATTCCACATTACCCGGAAGCTTCACGATCACCTGGCCGAAGACCGATGACGCATGGCTCTTGTTGTGCTGCTCATTGTCATACAGGTTGTAACGGCCCGTGGCCGGATCCAACAGGTTCGGCCCATTCGCGCCCCCCACGAACAAGGTCCGGTCGTTGTACTCGTAGTGACCGCCGGCGGCGAAATTGAACATGCCATCGAGTGAGGAGACGGCCCGCAGCTCCTGATAATAGCTGTTGTTCCTTTCGTCGCTGTACGACCAGAAGTATGAGTATGACGTGCTGTCAGCATTGCCTTGGCTGACATAGTCATAGTGATAGAAGCCGGTAATCGACGTCAGGTTGACGAGCCCGAAATTGTAGTTGAGCGTCAGAGTGGGCAGAACGGAGTCATCCTTGCTGAAAGGCTGACCGTTGTTGTACTTCTTGACCTCCGGCCAGGAGTCGACAATGGCCTGTGACAACCAGCCTTGCGACGACTTGTCATTGAGCGTGCAATCCCCATTCGGATCGACGATGCCGCCAGTCGTCACCGGCTGTGTGCGGCCGGGCGGACAGGCCATAACTTCGTCAAAACTCTGCAGGCTCTGGCCTCGATAGCGGCTGAGCAGCAGTTTGAGGTTGGCGTTGAACCGGGCCTCGCCGTCGTATTTCAATGTCAGGCGCACCGCTTCCTTCTCTTCGGCACCCAGATGGGGCTGCGCCGGCGGAACGAACGTGCTTCCCGAAGCGGCGCTGCGTATCAGGTCGGGAACACCGGTGTCCTGGTTGGTGATGTAGCCATCGCTCTTGCTGGCGAAGCCCGCCACGCGGTATCCCAGGCTGTCCGTCAGCGGTCCGGAGATTGCCGCCTCCAGCGAACGGTTATGGTTGGTAGTGACTTCGTAACCGGCGCGCGCGAAGGCTGAGAATGTCTTCGTCGGGTCGGCCGACTTGACCGACACCACACCGCCAGGTGAGTTTTTGCCGAAGAACAGGGCCTGGGGTCCCTTCATCACTTCGATGCCGGCCACATCGAAGAGCGCATCGTTGAGAATACGGCCGCGGCTCATCTCCATGCCGTCGAAAACCAGCAGGATCGACTGCTCCAGGCCCGCGTCCAGGCTCGAAGAGCTGACACCGCGCATCGAGACGGAGGTTCCCGAGCCGGTAAAGCCGCGATCCAGCGTAATCTGCGGCGCGACGAGCCTGATATTCGCCACTGAGGTCAGGTCGTATTGGCGGATTTCCTCCGGTGTCACGGCAGAGACCGCCACCGGCACATCCACCCAGCGCTCCGAACGCAAGCGTGCGGAAACGACTACTTCCTGCAGCTCCGGGGGTTCTGCGGGTGCCGCGGGGGCAGCCTCGGGCCCCGCGCTATCCGCCCCGGGCGCGGTCTCAGCTGCCGCAGTACGCGGCACCAACAGCGTGCTCACGGTAACCGACGATGTTACCAGCAGCATTACCACATTCGATTTGAGAACCACGATTCCCCCTCCCGTAGTCTTGTTCTAGCTCAATTGCAACAAACAATGGAGCGCCCCGCCAACATATCGGCGTACCAAAAAAATACTCCATCACCCATTAACCGTGCTGACTCGACACTACTCGACCGTATGGTCGGTCGTCAACTGCAGGAAGCACTTTTGGGCTGAGTTGTGTGCAACTGCTGCGCGAGCGCGCCGCCGACCACCCGGCAGCAAACCTCCGGCATCACCGGCAGCTTAAGGTTGGTTACCGCCGCGGCGACTCAGGCCGGGGCAGACATATGTCCGGCATCGGCAAAGCGCGCCAAATGAAAATCGCGATTGCCGAAGAGCGTGCCGTTTACCATCACCCGGCGGTAGTAGTGACTCACATCGAGCTCGTCGCTGATGCCGATACCGCCATGCATTTGCACAGCTTCGGCCGCAATGCGGCGCGCCGCACTACAGGTAAAGGCGCGCGCGCCGCTGATGATCCGCTCGCGCCCCTCGACCGGACCCTCCAGCGCCCGTTGTGCAGCTGAGCTGAACGCGCGCACTTCCTGCTCGAGCATGTACATCTCCGCCATGCGATGCTGTAGTGCTTGATTGACAGCGATGGGCTTGCCGAATTGCTTTCGCACTTTCGAATACTGGAAGGTCGCCGCATTGAGCGCGCGCACCGCGCCCAGCGCTTCACTACACAGCGCCACAGCAGCTTCATGCAGACAATCTGCAAGCGCCCTGGCATCTGCATCCGGTGATGCGGCGGCGGCGAACGGCTCTGCCGCCGCTCCGTCGAAGTGCAAATTGGCAGCGCCGCGGCCATCGAGCAACGGGAAACTTCGGCAAGTCACGCCCGCCGCGGCCGCGTCGACCAGGTACAGCGATACCTTGCCCCCGCGCTCAGCGTTTGTTGCTGAGACGATAAATCGATTGGCGCAATCACCATGTAGTACGGCAATCTTATGGCCGTACACAGCACCATTGCGATATTCACATGCGCACGGGGTCTGCGTGCCCGCATGCAGAGACTCCTGGTGGGCGAGAGCCAGCCGCATACTCCCATCCGCGAGTCTCGGCAACATGTCTGCCCGTTGTGCCGCATCCGCGCGCTTCAGCACCAGGCCCGTACCGAGAATCACGCTGGCCAGAATCGGCTCTAACAGTAATTTCGCACCCACCGCTTCCATGAGGGGTGCGGTGGCCGCTACGGGCGCCGCCACGCCGCCCGCCTCTTCCGGCAATCGCAGTGCCAACCAACCCATTGCGGCGTAGTCGGACCACGCCCGCTCGCTATAGCCGCATCCAACACGCAGGACCGTCCGGCGTTGCTCAAACGAGTACTGGTCGGCGGTGTAGCGCTCAATGTTCTCGCGCAGCATCGTGACCAGATCCGCGTCTACGGCATTGACATTGATATGGGCGTTCATGTCACCGGCCCAGCACCGACCTGCCAATAATATTGCGCTGGATTTCGGCCGAGCCCCCGTAAATGGTCGCCGCACGATTGTACAGGTGGCAACGAAGAATACCGGCGGTGTCGTCCGGCCCCATTGGCGGCGGTCCTTCACCATGCAGAGTGTTTGTATCGTAAGCCACGCCGGCATAACCCAGCGCATCCACGGTCGCTTCGAGGATGTCTTGATACATTTCCGAGGCGCGCACCTTCAGCAGCGATGCTTCCGCGCCCGTTTCCACTCCTGCCATCATGTCGGCCAGTGTCTGATAGGACACACATTCCAAGGCAAGTAGGCGTAACTCGAGCTCGACGCAGCGGCTGCGCAATGCAGCATCGTTCTGTTCGGTGGCCATGGCTTGGAGATGCTCGAGCGCGAATTTCGATTCACCCAATCCCGAGCCGTAAGTGCGTTCATTGATCAGCAGGAACTTGGCCAACGCCCAACCGCCGCCCTCCTCGCCGACCCGGTTTGCCACCGGCACGCGCACTGCGTCCAGCCATACTTCATTGACGTGGTGACACATGTCCATGCTGCGCACCGGTTTGACGGATACGCCCGCGCTGCGCATGTCGACCAACAAGAAGGAAAGGCCGCGTTGTGGCCGCTCCTCGTGCGAGGTCCGCACCAGGCAAAACATCCAGTCCGCCCACTGCGCGTACGTGGTCCAGGCCTTCTGGCCAGTAACAATATAGTGATCGCCCTCGCGCACGGCACAGGTGCGCAGATTCGCCAGGTCGGAGCCCGCGCCCGGCTCAGAAAAACCCTGAGCCCACCAATGTTCCGTCGACACGATGGGTGGCAGGAAACGCTGCTTCTGCGTTTCGCTGCCGTACGTGTAGATGACGGGTCCCACATATTTCACGCCGAATGGAATTATCCAGGGACAGCCGGCGCGTCCGAGCTCGTCTTCGAAGACAAAGCGTTCCAGCGTCGACCAACCGAGGCCGCCATACTCCGGCGGCCAGTGCCCAACCCCCCAGCCGCGGCTTTGCAACGCCTGCATCCAACGCACATACTCATCCTTGTTGAGCATCAAATGCCGCGAGCTCTTACGCAGAATGTCCGCCGGCATGGTCGTCCGGACGAACTCGCGAATATCGCTCCGCAATAGTTCAGCCCGCCGCCAAACGCTGCCGCTCATGTGCGGCCCCCGCCCGCTGCAGGCTTGTTGAGTCCGCTCAGAAAGGTCTCACAGAGCGTTTCGGCAAGTTTTTGTGTGGGGATCTTGCTCGGCAAGGCCGGATACCACTGGTAGGCCCAGCTGCACATGCCCAGAAATCCATAGGCGGTCAGCTCGATGTCGCATTTGCGAAACGTCCCGGCCGCAACCCCTGCCTTGAGAATGCCGCAGATCTTCCCGAAGTATTCCTGCCGGCGCCTGCGGATCTCAGCCCGTTTGGGCTCGTCCAGCTCGGTGTAGTGTTCGAAGAACGCGCGCACGTAACCCGGATGCTTGGCGATCTCGTCCAGGATGTCGCGGCAGGCGTAGACCAGCAGCTGGTCAGGGTTCGCGCCGCGCCGCTGCTCGGAATCCAGTCCATCGATGAGCGCCGCGATATGCTGTTGGTGAATCGCGTACAGGATATCCGTCTTGCTGCGAAAGTAGTGATACAGCGTGGGCTTGCCCAGCCCGACCTCGTCCGCCAGCATCTGCATGGTCGCGCGGTGATAACTGCCCGCATCGAACAGATCGGCGCAGCGCTCGATGATTTCCTGGCGCTTGTCATCATGCGCCGTGGACATCACCTTACCGCTGTCCTTCTTCGCGCTCCTCCGTGCGCTCACTTTAGCCATCTGTTTGATTCCTCGTCATGAATAACCCTTGACGTCGGCGTCGGTCTTGTTGGCATGCTTTGCAAGCTCAATATGCGCGATCTGCCGGCAATGCACTTCATCGGGGCCATCCGTGAGCCGCACGATGCGTGTGTTCGCATACATCCGCGCCAGTCCGAAGTCTTCGCACACACCGGCCCCACCGAAGGCTTGGATAGCCTCATCAATGATGCGCAGTGCGATTCGCGGCGCTGCCACTTTGATCATGGCGATTTCGGCACGGGCTGTCTTGTTGCCGACCGTGTCCATCATGTGCGCGGCCTTGAGACACAAGAGCCTCGCCATCTCGATGTCGATGCGGGCCTCGGCGATACGCTGTTCCCAGACCGAGTGTTCCGATATCTTCTTGCCGAAGGCACTGCGCGATTGCAGCCGCACGCAGATCCTCTCCAGCGCCACCTCTGCGGACGCGAGGGTTCGCATGGTGTGATGAATACGCCCCGGACCCAATCGTCCCTGCGCAATTTCAAAGCCACGCCCCTCACCCAGCAGCATATTTTCCACCGGTACCCGGACTTGATCGAGCGTCACCTCGAAATGGCCGTGCGGCGCATGGTCATAACCGAATACCGGCAGATGACGCACGATGTTCACACCCGGGGCATCCGGAGGAACGATAATCATCGACTGCTGGCGATACGTAGCGGCCGACGGATCGGTTTTACCCATCAGAATGAAAAAGCCACAGTGCGGGTGCCCGGCCCCGGACGACCACCACTTGCGGCCATTGATGACATACTCGCCGCCATCACGTCGAATTTCAGTCTGAATATTGCGGGCGTCGGACGAGGCGACGTTGGGCTCGGTCATCAGGAATGAGGAGCGCGTTTCGCCGTTGGCCAATGGCAACATCCAGCGCCGCTTCTGCTCCGGCGTGCCGTAGCGATGCAGCACTTCCATGTTGCCGGTATCCGGCGCCATGCAATTGAACACCTCGGAAGCGAACGAGACCCGCCCCATCAGTTCTGCAATAGGTGCATATTCAACGTTGGTAAGACCGACGCTGGTGAAATACTCGTCATCGTGCTCCGAAGGCGGCATGAACATATTCCACAGACCTGCCGCACGCGCTTTGTGCTTGAGCTCCTCGAAGACCGGAGGAATCTCTTTCCAACGATCCAGCGCCGCCGACTGCTGCGCGTAGACCGGGACCGCGGGGTACACGTACTCGTCCATGAAACGGTTTACCCGCTCAAACCAGTGCCTGGATCTTTCCGACTGATCGAAATTCATGACAGCGCCCCCAGTATCGTCACCGCACTGACACCCGGCGCACCGTACACATGGGAATACCCAATGCGCGGTGGCTTCGGAACTTGACGCGCGCCGGCAGCCCCTCGCAACTGCAGGCATAGCTCATGCACCTGGCGCAGACCCGAAGCGCCAATGGGCTCACCGTTGGCGAGACAGCCGCCATCGGTATTGATGGGCAAGTGCCCGCCGATCGCTGTCGCTCCATCACGCAACAGGGCTTCCTGATCTCCATCGCGACAAAACCCATTCTCGGCCATGTGCATGATCTCGGCGCCGGATTCGGTATCCTGCAACTGTACAACGTCAACATCTTCAGGTCCCACCGCAGCCATTTCATAAGCCGCCCGCGAAGCCATCACCGTGGGTGACGCCGCACGTTGTAGTGCCAGCGACGGACTGAAAACCTCGAATGAACCGAAGTTGCGCGTGCGGATGGACGCTGCCCGCAACACGATTGGCTTGCCGCCGAATCGGCGCACAGCTGCCGCGTTCGCGAGTACCAGAGCCACAGCGCCCTCAGCTGGCGAACAGAACATGTACTTGCGCAATGGATCATTGAGCATCGGCGACTGCGCAATCTCCTCATAGTCCAGCGCCCGGCGGCGCCAGGCATTTGGATTGAGCGCACCATTGGCATAGGCCTTGACGGCCACGCGCACCAGTGCATCGTTGGTGATGCCGAATTCGTGCATGTAGCGCTTGAGCTTCAGGGCAAAGAACTGTGTGGTGAGTGCAAAGCCTGCCTCACCGTACCAATTGCCCAGCCCCCACTCGGATGGATTCACGACAAAGGCGCCGTGCTCATGCTTATCGAAGCCGACGGCCATAGCCACATCGGCCTGCCCGGACCGCAACGCCATGTACGCGCCCAACAGAGCGCTGCCCCCGGTAGCACAGCCATTCGCGACATTGATGAACGGTAACCCGGTCAAGCCCAACCGATTCACCATGGTGTCGGCGTTGCCGGCACTGCTACTACCGCCAAAGGCGTACTGCACGTCCTTCCAGGACAGGCCCGCGTCGGCCAAGGCGGCTTGTGCAGCCACCACGCCCTGCTCCATGCCACTGAGTTGCGGCGTACGCCCAAATGGATGGATTCCAATGCCGATGATGAACACGTCGCTCATACGCGTTGCCCCATAGGCTTGAATGCGAAGCAAACAACCTCGTCGCCGTTGCTATCGGTAAATAGGGGCGCAAAGATCAGCTCCATCGGCATGCCGATGCGCAGCGCACTGTCGCCCGCCACGATCCGCGACTCGACAATCACTTCGCCAGGCAATTCGATGTACCCAAGTTGAAAGGCAACGAAATCTCCCGGCTTGCGAGTCACTGCATACGGCGGTGACTTGGGTGCGAACTCCTGTGTGGTCCAGGTCCATAGGTGACCGGTATTGCCAAGACGGCGCAATGCGATGGCTGATCCGCAGCACCGCGGACAACTCGCTTGCCGCGGAAAACTCACCACACCGCAGCTCCTGCACTCACTGCCGATGAGATGTGGATCGTTCGATGGCCATTCAAATAGTTGAGTGTCGATTGAGCGTTGCATGGCGATGCCTAACCTGCCCGTTGCGCTGTCTGCCACGCATACCCCGCCACTGCTTCCACGTGGCGTGCATATTCGCGCGCGCGTTCACTCACGGCATTGCCGCGCAGCACCCGGCCACGGATGCCGTGCAGGATGGCAGCAAAACGGAATAGATTGAACGCTACATAAAACTCCAGATGCTCTATGCCGCTGCGCCGAGTACGCAGGCAATACGAAGCAACGTAGTCGCGTTCCGATGGAATCCCCAACGCCTGCCAATCCCTTCCCACCAGACCGGAAACGGCCAGTGTAGGCATGCGATACATCATCAGGTGGTAACCGAAGTCTGCCAGCGGATGCCCGAGTGTGGATAACTCCCAGTCGAGAATGGCAAGTACACGCGCCTCGGTAGGATGAAAGATCAGGTTGTCACAACGATAGTCGCCGTGTACGACCGTCACTTCCTCGCCAGCCGGGATATTCGCGTTGAGCCAGTCAATCACGCGCTCCAGGTCCCCCACGCGGCCTGCCTCGGTATCGGCTGAGTACTGCCTGGACCAGCGCCCGATCTGGCGCGCGAAATAGCTGCCCGGTTTGCCGTAATCGCCCAAGCCCGCCGCCACGTGATCTACGTTGTGCAGGCATGCCAGTGCAGCATTCATTGCGTCGAAGTATCGTGCACGCTCCGTGGGAGGGACTTCGGGGAATGAGGTATCCCAAAACACACGTCCTTCAACATGTCCCATCACGTAAAACCAGGTGCCGATCACGGTGTCATCGGTGCACAGGGCCAACGTATCCGGCACCGGCACCGCGGAATGAGCTTTGAGCGCACGCATGACTCGATACTCGCGATCTACGGCATGCGCGGACGCCGGCAACATGCCCGGCGGCTTGCGGCGTAACACATAACGCCGCCGAGGAGTATCCAATGAGTAAGTGGGATTCGATTGGCCGCCTTTGAATTGAGCGATGCTCAGCGGACCCTGGAAGCCGGGCACATGTTCGGAAAGATAGTTTTCGAGCCGCGTCGCGTCCAACTCGAAGCCGGCGCGTATGTCACTTACTTCTGCAGCCAACACTAGATGCCCCCCTTGCCAGCGATCCGCGCCGCGTCCCAGCGCGGCTGCCTAGCGCCCCTTCCAGACCGGGGTGCGTTTTTCCAGGAACGCCTTGACGCCCTCTTTGGCATCCTCGGAGTGGTGTACGACATTGCATGTCATGGTTTCAAGGGTGATCAGCGAGTTGGTGTCGGCGTCGAGTCCGCGGTTCACCGCCATCTTGGTCATCCACATGCAGAACGGGCTCTTGTCGATCAGCGGCGCACAGAATTCCGCTATGAGCTTGTCGAACTCGGCCTGCGGCGCCGAGGCATTGACCAGTCCCCAGTCGGCGCACTGATCGCCGCTCAGCAGCTTGCCGGTCAACATCAATTCCTTGGAACGGCGCATGCCAATCATGCGCGGCAGACGATAGATCGGGCCGGCTCCGCCGAAGAGCGCGCGGCGAATGTGGAAGTCGCCGATCCTGGCCTCGGCGGTGGCGAGTGCGAAATCGCACGAGATCATCAGCTCAAATCCGCCCGCGACCGCATAGCCCTCCACCGCGGCAATGGTGGGCTTGCGCATGTTGAATATCTTGTCGTAGGTGCGCGCTGAATCGATCGCCAACTGCAGCGAGGTCGAGGTGGCGTGCAGCACAGGGCTGACCAACTGGTCGAGGTCCGCGCCGGAGCAGAAGGTGTTACCGCGCCCGCGGAAGACCACCGCCAACGCCTTCGGGTCATCATGAGCCCGATCGACCGCGAGCTCGAGCTCCTTCAGCAATTGGGGACTGACGCAGTTGCGCTTGTGCGGCCGGTTCAGCCAGATGGTGCAGATACCATCATCCGCCACCTCATATTGAATCACGTCTTTCTCAACCATGATGAAACCTCGTTCGGTAGTAATTCGCTTTATGACGGCCGCCCGGGCTAACCCGCCGCTCCCGCCGCACGTGCCTCGAGCCATCCGGCCTGCGCCAACGGCCGTACGCGAGCCGCGAGCTGCGCTGCATTGCTGGAAGCCGCGTTGCCGTGCTGCATTCTGCGCACGACGCCTTGAATGATGGCTGCGACGCGAAACAGGTTGTAGGCACGATAGAAGCCCCAGTTTCCCTGCACCGCAAATCCGGTCTGCTCGCAATAGCGAGCTGCATATTCGTCGAAACCCGGAATGCCCAACGCCTTGAGATCCTTTCCCTTGAGCGTGCCGCGCAGGTCCACACCAACCGGGCGGTACCACTCCATCATGTGATAGGTGAGATCGCCCAGCGGGTGACCAATGGTGGACAGCTCCCAATCAATCACCGCCACCACCCGCGGTTCGGTGGGATGAATCAGTACATTGTGAAAGGAATAGTCGCCGTGAGAGATACGCGCCACGCCATCATCCGCGGGCACGGCACCTGGCAACCATGCCATCAGCTTGTCCATTTCCGCGATGTCGTCCGTCTTGGCCGTTTCGTACTGCTGCGACCAACGGCGGATTTGCCGCGCGAAGTAGTTTCCGGGGCGGCCGAAGTCCTGCAGACCCAGGCTGACAGGATCCAACCGATGCAGGCGGGCCAGCGTCGCATTCACCGAGTCGAATATCGCGGCACGATCCGCGCAGGACAGATCCGGCATGGCGCAATCCCAGAATATCCGGCCTTCCACGTGGCGCATGACGTAGAAGCTCGTGCCGATGACCGCTTCGTCCTCGCACAACACCAGCGGTTCGGGCACCGGGAGTCCCTGCTCCGCCAATACCGTCAGCACCCGGAACTCGCGCTCGACCGCGTGTGCGGATTTCAACAGCACGCCCGGCGGCTTGCGGCGCAGCACATACTTTTGCGCAGGCGTTTCCAACAGATAGGTCGGATTCGATTGTCCGCCGTCGAACTGTCTCACCCGTAACGGACCGCGGTACTGGCCGGCCAGGGCGCCACGCAGCCACAGATCCAACTTCTGTTCATCAAAGCGGACGTTGTCCCGCACCTCACCCAGGTCGCCGAGATACTTTTTCGGCGCCGGCTCGGCCGCTGAATCATTTGCAGGTGGTGTTTGCATCTGTACGCACGCTATCGACCGTCCGGTCGGTTGTCAACACCGTGCACGCTCCTTGCACGTCTTCAACCGCACGCAGCCGGGTCCTGCTCGGGCGGTTGTTCCGCGACCCACTTGCGCAATTCGACGCGATTGAACTTACCCCATTCCGTTCTGGGCAGGCTCGCGGTGAACAGCAGGCGTTCCGGCAAACACTCCTTGGGCAGGCCGCGCTCGAGCAGATGTGTCACCAGTTCCTCGAGGCGCGGCCGCGCGTGATCGAATTTGGCAATCGCGACTATCACCGCCTGTTCGCCCAGGCGCGGATGCGCGCTGCCAACCACCACGACTTCCGCAATCTTCGCGTGCTCGGCGAGCAGCCGCTCCATTTCGAGCACGTCGATCTGCAAGCCACCGCGGCGAATGACATCTTTGATGCGGCCCGCGCACGAGATGTAGCCGTCATCGCTGGCTATCATCAAATCACCGGTCCGATAGAAACCATCCTCGGTCAGCGCCGCGCGCGTGAGCTCCGGTTGCGCGAAATACCCCATGAACAGCGACGGCCCTCGACACACATACTCGCCCGCGTGGCCCACCGGCATGGGCTTGCTGGTACCAGGTTCAGTGATGCGGTATTCGTGTCCCGCAAATGGCACACCGTCCTTGTGCAGACGTACGGCAGCCGCGTCACCGGGCCGCCCAGGCGCATGACCCAGACATTCCGACAGTCCGTAATCGCGCACCACGCGAAAGCCGAAGCGTCGTTCTGCATCCTCGAACAAGTGATCGGGACCAGCGCCCGACACCACCAGGCGCATGGATCTCAGCAGCGGCTCGGTGCCACGCTCCAGCGCCAACATGTCGAACACGTGTGTGCCCACGGTAATGCAATAGGTGCCGCCATAACGTGCAATTGCTTCGGCCACGAGCTGCGCCTTCCAACGCGCGTTGGGCAGAATCGGCGCTCCGCTCAAGAGGGGCATGTAGACATCGAACACTGAACCGCTCGCGTGCCCGTATGGACCGAAAGCCACGTACACATCGTTGTCGGTGAAATCCGTGCCGCGTGCAAAGCTCCGGGCGGCATAAACCAGCGATTCCTCGCAATGCACCACACTCTTTGGCACACCGGTGCTGCCACCCGTGCACAGCACCAGCGCGGGACGCGTTGGATCCTTCGCACGTTGCGATATCTCGCGCCCCGTTGTGCACGCAATTTCCAGGGTTGGCAGCGAACCATACTGCTGCAGATCATCGGTAACCGCGCCACGCAACATGACAGGCCGGCAATTATCGCGGGTGCGCACCGTGTCGAGCATTTCGCGCCACTCGGGCCGTTGCAGCAACTCGGCTTCGAGCAGCACGCCGCGGCAGCCCACTTGTTCGAATAAATTCAGAGCCAACGTGGGCGACACACGCGATGACAAGGGACTGAGCGCAATGCCGGCAATGGATGCCGCAATCGACAACACCACGCCTTGCCAGGAGTTGGACTGCACCGCGAGCAGGAATTCACCGGGCTGCATGCCCGCGTCCACCAGGTAGCCCGCCAGGCGGCGCGCACGCACATACAGCTCGGAGTAGCTCAGCGGCTCGGGTCCGACAATCGCGGCACGCTGTGGATGTCGGGCCGCCCGCTCGGCAACGACCTCGGCCAGCGTGACACCAGCCCAATAGCCAAGCCGGCGATAGTCGGCCTGGACTTCCAGCGGCAGTAAGGGATGGGAAGTCATTGGGCCGTGTACCCGCCGTCAATGGTTACTTCGGAGCCGGTCATGAAGGTCGATTCGTCGCTGGCTAGAAAAACCAGGGCGTCGGCGACTTCCAGCGGTTTGCCGACACGCCCCAGGGGAATACGGTCCAGCGTACTTTGCATGCGTCCGGAATCGGCCATGGCCTGCTGGAGCAATGGTGTCTCGATCTGGCCGGGATGCACGGAGTTGGCACGCACGCCGTTCCCCAGCGTGGCGCACTCGAGCGCCGTTGCCTTGGTGAACAGACGTACGCCCGCTTTCGCAGCGCTGTATGCAGCAGTGCCGTGACCGGCAACCAGGGCGCGGATCGACGACATGTTGATGATCGACGCCTTGCCGGCGCGCGCGAGCAACGGCAACGCGTACTTCGTGCCGAGAAATACGCTGTCCAAATTGACCGCCATGAGTGCACGCCATTGCTGTAGCGTCGTGGCATCGATCGTCAAAAACGACCCGTAGCCGGCGTTATTGACCAGAACGTCCAGCCGACCGAATGCCCCATCGACTTCCTTGAGCACCCGTATCCAATCGTCTTCGAGCGTCACGTCCAGATAGACGACACGATGCTTGTCACCGTAGGCACTCAGCGCGGCGGCGCAGTCCCGCAATTTGTCGGCAGCGCGATCGGCGACGATGACAGTTGCGCCTTCCTGCGCAAAGCGCTCCGCCGCGGCCCAACCGATTCCTGATGCGCCGCCGGTTATGAACGCAATCTTGTTGGCAAGACGCCCGGCACCTGTTGAAGTCACGATTACACCCGCCGATCGCGTAGTGACAGATCGAGCAAACTGGGAAACACGGGATTGCGCCGCGCGAGCAGCGCGTCCACGTGTTCGCGAATCACACCGTCGTATTGATCTGAGGTGATCTGGTACAGGCGCTGGGCCTGCACAGCATCGAATACCTGTTCCGCGACCGCCTCAGGACTCAGTGCATGCGCATAGAGCTGCGCCGCAACGGCTTGCAACTCCGGAGTTTCGGCAGCCGCGCCAGTGGCAGGCCGCAGATTGTCCGGGCGGTTGCGCTCGGATTCATAGATGCGGGTATTGACCAACCCCGGGCACAACAAGGTGACGCCGATGGGGGCACCCTGCTCCTGCAAAGATGCGTAGAGCGCCTCGGTGACACGCACCACCGCATGCTTGGAGGCGCTGTAGACCGGCGAACCGGACCCGCTGACCAGACCTGCCACAGAGGCCGTGTTCACGATATGCGCCGGGGTGTTCTGTGCCAGCATCCGGGGCACAAAACTGCGGATGCCATGCACCACGCCCATCAGATTTACATCAAAGGCCCACTGCCAGTCTTCCAGGGGATATTCCCAGACCGGCCGATAACGGCCGCTCGGCACGATGCCCGCGTTGTTGCACAGCAAAGCGACGGAACCGTAGGTGTGGCAGGCCAGTACGGCCAGCTGCTCGACTTCGGCGGCTTGCGAGACATCGACCTTGGCGGCGATTGCACCGTGTCCCGCAGCCTCGAGGGCCGCGCGTACGCGCTCGGCAGCGGCCAGATCGATATCCGCAACCACCACTTTCATGCCGGCCTTGGCCCAGCGCCAGCACAGCGCCGTTCCGATGCCACTGCCACCGCCGGTAACCACTGCCGCCCGGTCTTGAAATTCGCGCATCCACTTCCCCCTTCAGTCCGCCGTAAACAAGCGCCGTTTCTGTCCGCCGCGTAAGCGCCGTTCGGCCAGCCTTGGCCGAGCCGGCGAGCCGGCGCCTCTCGCCACTCTTGGCCATCCCCCGGCGGGCCACCCCCGGGGCCACTCTTGGCCACGGTCGCCCGCCCGGCTCAGCCCCGCTCGATCTGCAGCCAACGGCTTGTATCATCGACGGTGCGCAATTAGCATATCGACCGACCGGTCGGTTTTCAAATGGAATTTGATATTGCGAGGTTGTAGTGTCTGCCGATCAAGAGATTCGAAGCCTGTCAGATCGTCCGCAGCCGGTTCAAACGGCGGCACTGCCATCGCCGTGGCGCAAATGGTATGTGCTGGGCGTGTTGATCCTGATCGGACTGTTCAACTACATAGACCGGCAAAGCCTGGCCATTCTGCAGATTCCCATCAAACGTGAATTGGGCCTGAGCGATACCCAGCTCGGTGCGCTGACCGGACTGGCGTTCGCGTTTTTGTATACATCGATGGCATTGCCGATCGCGCGCCTGGCGGATCGAAGCAATCGCACGGTGCTGATTGCGGTGGCATTGGGTGTATGGAGCCTGATGACGTCCGCCTCAGGTCTTGCGATCGGCATGATCACGCTCGCGATCACACGCATGGGGGTAGCGTTCGGCGAGGCCGGTTGTGCACCTACGAGCCATTCGCTGATTTCCGATTACTTCCCGCGGGCACAACGCGCCACCGCGATCGGCATGTGGACACTTACGTTTCCGATCGGGACGATGTTGGGTTTTGTCGCGGGCGGGTGGCTGACTACAGCCTTCGGCTGGCGTCAGGCATTCGCAATGTTGGGCCTGAGCGGCCTCGCGCTGGTTCCGCTGGTGCTGTTGACGGTGCGGGAGCCGCAACGCGGCGCGATGGATGTCGCATTCGTTGCCGACAAACAACCGTCCTGGGCGGTGGCCGTGCGTACTCTATGGTCGCTGCGCTCCTTTCGTCATGCAACCCTCGCCGGCGCCTTGGTGGACTTTACGCTGTATGCAACGCTCAACTGGAATGCCCCGTTCTACAACCGCGTATTCGGCCTATCGATGACTGAGATTGCCGGGCACCTGGCCCTGCTATCCGGTGTGGGCGGCGGGCTCGGAGTCTATCTCGGCGGCGCCCTCACCGATCGGCTCGGACGGCGCGACGCACGGTGGTACATGTGGGTACCGGCCATCGCAGCATTCGCCGCGGTACCGGTGATGATGATTCAGTACTTCACCCCACTCCCGCGCGTGTCGCTGCTCGCGGGGTTTCTGCCGGCGATGTGTCTCAGCTCGTTTTTGGCGCCCCTGGTCGCCACCGGTCAGTCATTGGTGCCGGCAACCCTGCGCGCATTTACATCCGCGGTACTGGCACTGGTGGTCAACATCGTCGGCCTGGGCCTGGGCCCGCTGGTCACCGGCATGATCAGCGACTTCCTGATTGCCCACTATGGCTTGGGTAGCGATTCACTGCGTTACGCGATTGCCGCCTCGGCAATCGTGGCGCTCTGGGGCGCGGCGCACTTCATGCGCGCCGCGTTTTTCCTGCGGGGGGAGTTGGCCACAGCCAAAGAGCGTCTGCACCCTTGAAGGGCAGCGAAGATTGCCGTTCTGAAGCCGCTCGCTCAGTCAGGCTTGGCGAGCCCCTGCAGAAACGTCCCGCACAGCGTTTCGGCCAGCTTCTGCGGAGGCAGCTTGTCCACCATGGGTGGATACCACTGATAGGCCCAGCTGCACATGCCGAGAAACCCGAGCGCTGTCAGCTCGACATCGCATTTGCGGAAGACCCCGGCGGCGACTCCGGACTTGATGATGTCGCAGACCTTGTCGAGATACTCCTGCCGGCGGGCGCGGATCTCGGCTCGCTTCGGTCCCTCCAGCTCGCCGTAATGCTCGAAGAACGCTCGCACATACCCCGGGTGCTGGGCGATCTCCTGGAGAATGTCGCGGCAGGTACGGATCAGCAGCTGCTCGGGGCTCGAGCCGCGGCGTTGCTCCGAATCGAGCCCGTCGATGAGCGCGGCGATGTGCTTCTGATGAATGGCATACAGGATTTCGGTTTTGCTGGCGAAATAGTGATAAAGGGTCGGTTTGCCGAGCCCGACCTCGTCCGCCAGCATCTGCATCGTCGCCCGATGATAGCCGCCCGAGTCGAACAGGTCGGCGCAGCGCTCGATGATCTCCAGACGCTTGTCGTCATGCGCCGCAGTTGTCACCCTGCTTTTCTTCTTTGCCGTCCGGTGGGGTGTCACTTTGCGCATCAATCCGTCTCGCATGGTGCAGTCCTCAAACCCAAGTGGGTTGATTTTCGCATCTCAATGGCCCCTGACGCCAACCCACCGCTTTGACCCCCGTCAAACCGGGGGACAACCAGAGAATCCAGACCATGAGCAAACTGACGATCCGGACGTTTCATGTGTTTGACGCGCCCGCCGCGAAGCTGTGGGCGCTGCTCGCCGACTTCGGCGCCATCGAGCGCTGGTGGCCGACCGAGGGCCCGCTCGTGATCGAGCGCGTCGAGCTCGAGGGTCAAGGACTCGGGATGGTCCGGCATATCTTCAATCGCGGCGCAGCGCACGGCGTCAGGGAGCGGCTCGATAGGCTCGATGCAGACGAGTTCGTCCTGCAACTATCAATACTCGGCAGGGACTCGGCTCGAACCCCCTGGTACCAGGCGACCGCAAGACTGGTCGAGCTCCAGGACGGCCGCTGCCGGCTCGACTACGAGAGCGACTTCAGCGCACCGCGCGGACGCGAGAACCAGACACGAGACGGAATTCTGGAAGCTTATCGGGCGATGTTCAGCGGCTTACAGAACGCAGCGAAATGAGTACCCGGCGGTCAATCGAGCGATGACGCAGCCGGGTTGTGTTCGGCAGCCTCCACGGTTGTCTCACCGGACCACAGACGGCGCCAATCCCGCACCTGTTGCTGACGGTCCTTGTACAGCGTGACCAAGCCAACACAAAACCAACCGCCAAAAAAGATCGCGCCTGCCAGTACGATGAGCTGACCGGGAATCGGGCCCACGGCTGCGCGCTTCCACAGATCAGCCAGGCTGGCCAACGGGGTTGGATGAATCGCAATCTTGCCGTAATAGGCCAGCATCTGAATCGCGAATATCCAGGCGTAATTGCTGCGCAGGCGGCGGCCAATTGCCCGCGCGTAGCTCAGGCGGTGGCGTGGTTCGCAATAGTCCCGCGCCAGACTCTGAGCCCATGGGGCGTTGGGCTGCCCCAGCTGGCCCGCGAGCATGGCGGCGCAAAACTCGGTCTCCAAAACCCGGGCCCTCACCCGCCAGATGTCAAAATAACGGTAGCGGCGCGCCTCGATGAGGAGGAAGAACGATACCAGCAGGCCGACCAGCACCAGTGGCAAGGGTGAGGCTTCTGCCGCACTAAAGCTCGCGGACATGGCAATACCGGTCGTCACCACTGCCCAGTTGGTCGTGTTGTCAAACCGCATGCGCCACAGCGTGCTGCGGTACACCTCCGCGCGAAACATGTGTGCCAGCGCCCCAATTTGCGCGTTGTCAAACCCGTGCCGCGGTTCCGCCTGGTTGAGTTGAGTCATTTTCCGCCGCGCCTCCGATGATGGGGGGCGCCTAGCTCGCTGGGCGTGAGCATATACAGTACGCCACTTCGGCCCGGGCCGCCCTCAAGGGGTATTGAGGCCCGCGCAGGGGCGCGCGCAAGTCATTCATTTCCCGCGGTTTTTGTCAGTTATCGAGGCAATGACACAGCGGACGAGAGTCGGTTGCCGCCGAGCCAATTCGACCGCAATGTAGGCAGATGAAGGTGAAGCCGAACAAGCCTGCGTCGGGCAGGAGATTCAAGCAGAAAGCCCGAACGCTGGGCCGCAGCTCCCTGACAGGGACGCGCGTACTTCGCCCCGTCACCAAGGGCGGCACCATTTCGCTCGATCAGGTCAGAAGCGCCGTTCGTGCCTTGAGTGCTGCCGCCGACAAATGACCTTTGGCCTCTGACAAGCCTACTTCGCCGGAAGACGTCTTCGTCAATTGCCCGTTCGATGACGAATACTCCGACGCCTTCCGAGCGCTCATCTTCACCATACATGCCTGCGGGTTCAGGCCGCGTTCCGCCTGCGAAATCGATGACGGCGGCGAAGCGCGCATTGAGAAGCTCTATAACCTCGTCAAGGATTGTCGGTACGGTATCCACGACATCTCCCGTACTGAGTTAGATAAAAACAACCTTCCGCGGTTTAACATGCCGCTCGAGCTCGGAATCTTTATGGGAGCTAAACGGTTCGGCCCTCGCCTGCAGAAAGACAAGCGCCTCCTGATCTTTGATACCGAGAAATATCGGTATCAAAAATTCATCTCGGATATCGCCGGTATGGATATCCATGCTCACAACGCGGACCCCGAGTGCGTCATTGCCGAAACGCGCGACTGGCTGGCCAACGTCTCGCGTCGTCAGCTCCCCGGCGCGAGGAAGGTGGTCGAAATCTATCGGGAATTCCGCGCCATTCTCCCGAGCCTCGCAGATAGACTGGATTTGGAAGTGGCCACTATCACGTATGTTGATTTTGAGCGCCTTGTTGTCGGCTGGCTGATCGACTCCACGCACATACGCGCTACCCACAAAGCCAGCACCCTCTTCAGCAACACCCTCCCTGATACCGCCCTCCATTGAGCGACATTCCCCCTGGGGCGCGGGCATCGGCCACCTGCTGCGCTTTGCTGTGGCCGACGACCTCGTCGCTCGCCCTGCGCCGATTGTCATCAAATCGTCACTTTGAACGCTTACATGCTTTGGCTCACCTTGAATAGACAGTGAACACAGTGGTGATGTTTAACCGAGCGCCGGCGGGCCATCGGCCTCGCCTGCAGGCGGCCGGTTGATCCAAGCCCTCGGGGCATCCATCGCGGTACTGGGGTGTTATTTTCTCCTACGCAACCTGGGTGTCTGGTCATGAAACGACTGTTGCATCGTGGCGCCTTCGCTGCGGCGAGCCTCCTCCTCGTAGCCCAATCCGCCGAAGCACACATCGTCAGCTCTCGCCTCGGCGACTTCTATGCTGGCGCCCTGCACCCGTTGACCGACCTCCAGGATGGCGTTCTGTGGACAGCATTGGGTCTACTCGCGGGCTCACTCGGCGCAATTCACGGCCGCTGGCTCGTGCTGGTGGTTCCCGTTGGCCTTTTTCTCGGGTTCACTGTTGGGCTCTCATCCGGCAGCGCATGGATAGGGCCCCTGTCTACCTCCGGGATGATGGTCTTACTCGGACTACTGCTGGCGCTGGGAATGCGGGTCAACGTCGCGGTGCTGTGTGCGATCGCGCTTGCTTTGTGCTTGATGCTGGGCGTTGTGAACGCCGCCGGAATTGGCGACGGAACCGACACGGTACTATTTGGAGTTGGAGTGGCGCTGTCCGGCTACGTTTTCATTACGCTCGTTACCGCGCTGACATTCACGTTTCGCAAACTGGACGGTCAGCCCGCAGGCACATGGCGTGCCATAGCGCTACGTGAGTGCGGCAGCTGGATCGCAGCGATTGGGTTGATGATGGGTGGGTTCGCGCTCGCGTCGTGACCACCCTGACCCTCGCCCACTGCCGGAGCGAGGGTCAAACGAGGTAAAAGCGCTGGCTAAACGCGCCGGCGGAACAGTGCGTGGTATACGACCAACACAACCACCGCGCCAACCACAGCGACGAACATGCTGTAGATGTTCAATCCAGTCACGCCAGTGTGACCGACCGCGTTGAACAGCCAACCGCCAACCAGTGCGCCGACGATCCCGAGCACGATATCCAGCACAATGCCTTCACCGGTCTTATTCACCAGTTTACTGGCGATGAATCCGGAGATCAGTCCCAATACCAGCCAGGCCAGAATTGACATGATGAGCTCCCGTTCATTTTTCTTCAGTGAGCCACGCAAAGTCGTCTTCACTTCGAGCCTACACCCAAACGCGGTCATTAACGAGCAGGCCGTGGCCGAATCGGCGCTCGAGGGGCGCCGGCCTACTGTAACGTTCAAGGCCACGTAGGGTTTTGGGTAAAATCAACCATGCTTATTGACATCTCGCCGCTCAGAAGACACCGCGACTTTCGGCTGCTGTTCGTCGGCCAGCTGATCTCATTCCTGGGCAGCATGGTCAGCTACATGGCCGTCCCGTACCAGGTGTTCCAACTCACGAAGTCGAACGCAATGGTCGGAGCGCTCGGCTTGGCGCAAGTGCTTCCGGTGATCATATTCGGGCTGCTCGGGGGCGCGTATGCGGATCGCGTCAATCGCCGCTGGCTGATGCTCGTATGTGAGACGGCGATGGCGCTCGTGGTCGCTGTGCTGCTGCTGAACAGCCTGCTGCCGAGCCCATCGCTGGTGCTCATTTTTGTCCTGGTGGCACTCCTGCAGGCCATAGCGGCGTTCCACTCGCCGGCCATGGAGGCGCTCATCCAGAAACTGGTGGAGCCCTCCGAGTACGCCGCCGCCGGCGCACTGAACGGATTCCGGGGCTCCGCGGGCGCCATTGCCGGCCCTTTGTTGGGCGGAGTGTTGATTGCGGCCTTCGGCTTGACCGGCGCCTACCTGTTCGATGTGCTGTCGTTCGCCGGCGCCGTCGTCTGCGTCGCGCTCATGAACCAGGTTCCGAGTCCAAAGGCCGAGGCACACTCGGCGCTGATCGATGCGGGCATTGGAATCCGGTTTGCGTTGTCGAAACCCGAGCTGATCGGTACCTACTTCATCGACATCGCCGCAATGTTGTTCGCGTTTCCGGTAGCGCTGTTCCCTGCTCTATCGGCCCAATGGGGCGATGCGCGTATGACGGGCATACTGTTTTCTTCGATGGCCATCGGCAGCCTCATTGCCACTGTGTTGAGCGGCTGGAGCTCACGAATTCATCGCCAGGGTCGAGTGGTTGTCATCGCGGCCGCCTGTTGGGGACTATTCATCCTGGGCGCCGGACTGACCCCGACACCCTGGCTGATCGTACTGTTCCTCATTCTGGCAGGCGCGGCCGACATGGTGAGCGGCCTGTTTCGCGGCATCATCTGGAATCACGCGGTGCCCAACAGCATGCGGGGCCGGTTGGCCGGCATCGCGATGATCAGCTACATGAGCGGTCCGCTGCTCGGCAACGTGCGTGCCGGGTGGGTTGCTTCCCTCAGCAGCGTGTCATTCAGTATGTGGACCGGCGGCATCCTGTGCGTGATCGCGGTTGCCGCGACGAGTTTCGCGCTGCCAAAATTCTGGAATTACCGGCCGGACTGCGCAGCGCCCGCCCAGCTTGCCGCCGACGAGTTGTCGGCATAGCAGATAGACCTTGCCTCGGAGGCACTATGAAATATCGAAAACTTGGCCGTTCGGGCCCCCAGGTTTCAGCCTTGGGACTGGGCTGCATGAGCATCGGCATTGCCGGCGTGTACACCAGCAGCGTGAGCAATGATGACGAGGCGGTCGCGTTGCTTCATCGTGCGATGGATCTGGGAATCACGCTCCTGGACACAGCAGACATTTATGGAGAATCCGAGCGCCAAGTCGGCAAAGCCCTCCAGGGGCGCCGCAGCCAAGTGGTGCTCGCGACGAAATTCGGCTTCGTCGGTGCCATTGGCGCACGTGATCGAGGGGTTGACGGAAGTCCAAAGTATGTACGCGCTGCCTGTGATGCCTCTTTGAAGAGACTCAACGTCGATTACATCGATCTGTATTACCTGCATCGGGTCGACGCCACGACTGCGATCGAAGAGACCGTAGGCGCCATGGCCGACCTCGTGCGTGAAGGCAAGATCCGGCACATTGGCTTGTCGGAACCGTCGGTTGAGACCGTGCGCCGGGCGCAGAAGGTACATCCGCTGGCCGCAATTCAAACGGAGTATTCGCTTTGGAGCCGTGAGCCCGAGGATGAGCTGCTGCCGCTCCTCGAGGAGTTGGGCATCGCCCTGGTTGCTTACAGTCCGTTGGGCCGTGGCTTCCTGGCGGGCCGCTTTCAGAAGCCGGAGGATCTCGGTCCGAACGACTGGCGTCGTGGCAACCCACGCTTCCAGGGCGAGAACTTCGCGCGCAATGCCGCCCTCGTGGACCATTTGCAGGAGTTGGCGCAGCGCAAAGGCTGCACACCGGCCCAGCTCGCACTCGCATGGCTGTTGAGCAGCCATGACAATGTCGTTCCGATTCCCGGCACCAGCAACCCAAAGCGCCTGGAGGAGAATGCCGGTGCGGTGCAGATCGCATTGAGCGCACAGGAGCTTGCAGGCATCGAGCAGATGGTGCCCAAAGGAGTCGCGGCCGGGGCGCGCTACGACGAGCAGTCGATGCGTCTTCTCAACAGATGAGGTAATTCGCCGCCGCATGGAGTGAAGCGAATCCTTCGCTTTCCCGTGCGGTCGCCCGGGCGCCAGCTGCGGCCGGCCGCTCCCTAATCGAGCCGAACCGGCAGGTACCGCGCGCCGCCGTATTGCGTTGTGCATCCCATGATGTTACAACTCGTCACATGTTACAGCGAGTCACAGCATGAAGAGCGCCCTTCCCCCGCTCGGAGACCTCGAGCACGAACTCCTCTCCATCCTATGGGCCGCCGATGGCGAGATGACCGCTGCAGCGATCCGCAAGCAGGTTGCCCGCAAGCTCAAGGACGCGACGATCCGAACGGTGCTCAGGCGGCTCGAGGAGAAGGGCTATGTCACTCACTCGGTGCAGGCCGGTACCTTCATCTACCGACCCAAGGAATCGGCCGAAAGCGCGGCCGCGGATGCAGTGAAAGGCATCGTCGAACGGTTCTGCGGCGGCTCGATCGAGCGCGCGTTGCTCGCCTTGGCGGACGCCGCCCTGGTCGAGCCGAAGCAGCTGGCGGCGATTGCCGGCAAGCTCCGACGTAAACCCAGGTAACCGCACGCGGTACGAGCCATGGCGCGGCCCGAAATCAAACTCGCGGCGAGCACCGGCGCTGGAATGGATCGGAAGATCCACCACAGCCGTTGGTCAGTAAAGCGCTGGCCACTCGCCGCGAAGCTGGCACTCGCTTGCGTGGCAGCCGTGCCCGCTGTCATCGTGGTCATCAAGTTGACAGCAGGCGCGGGCGTGCGAACGATCCGAGTGCCGGCCGCTCAGGTGACCCTCTCTTTGGTGCAGCAAGGCATCTTCCATGACCTCATCCCGCTGCGTGCCAACGTAGTGCCGCGCGACACAATCTACGTCGATGCCATCGATGGCGGCCGTGTCGAGCGTGTGCTGGTCGAAGCGGGCGATCTCGTTCAAAAAGGTCAGCCGATCATCGAGCTCAGCAACACCAACCTCGCGCTGTCCGTCATTCAGCAGGAATCGCAGCTCAATCAGGCCATCTCACAGCTGCAGCAGAACGAGATTGCCCTGGAGCAGAACAAACTGGCCAACGAGCGCGCGCTCGCGGAAATAGACTATGGACTCGTTCGCCTGCGGCGCTCGGATGCGCGCCGTGAAGGACTGCTGGCCCGAGGGGCCGGGTCGGCCGAGCAGCGCGATGTCACTGCCGACGAGTTGGCGTACTACCAGCGGCTCAAGCCAATTCAGACAGACAGCAACCAACGCCAGACCGATCTGCGCGATCGGCTGCTTCCGGAAATCCACCGGCAACTTGGCAGCCTGCGCAACAACCTGGATGTGGTTCATGGCACGTTGCAGGGTCTGGTCATCCGCGCCCCGGTCAGCGGCCGCGTCACGGCCATCGATCTGAAGGTGGGCCAGCACCGCGACGCGGGTCAGCGCCTCGCGGAAGTAACACCGCCGACCGGCATGAAACTCTCCGCGGACATTGACGAGTTTTATCTGGCGCGCGTGCGCACCGGGCAGAGCGCCGACATCGACTTCAATGGCCAGCCGGTGAAAGTCACGGTGCATCGTGTCTATCCGCAAGTGCACGACGGCCGGTTCAAGGTTGACCTCGATTTTGCCGGCCCGAGCCCGCCCGATCTGGTCGCGGGAGCGGCCGCCAAGGGGCGGCTGCAACTGAGCGATGACAGCGCGGCGCGCATCCTCCCGGTCGGACCTTTCCTGGAGCGCACCGGCGGCGATTGGGTTTTCGTCGTGCCGGCCAGTGGCGCCGCAGCTGAACGGCGGCGCATCAAGGTTGGCCGCCGTACTGTCGAGCAGCTCGAGATCCTCAGCGGTCTCGAAGTTGGTGAACAAGTAATCACCTCGGACTACACGTCCGTTGAAAAGGCCGAGCGCGTCCTCCTGACACACTGAGGGTGAATCGATGTTGAAGCTTGAACATGTCTCCAAGGTATACCGGGCCGAAGCGGTGGAGACGGCCGCGCTCGATGACCTGTCGCTCGAGGTACGGCCCGGCGAGTTTCTCGCGGTGATGGGTCCCTCGGGCTGCGGCAAATCAACGCTTCTCAATATCCTCGGACTCATCGACTCCCCTACCACGGGTGCATACTGGTTCATGGGGGAAGAGATCGGGCGCTGTTCGGAGGAGCAGCTCACCGTGCGCCGGCGCACGGGCGTTGGATTCGTGTTTCAGAACTTCAATCTCATCGACGACCTGACCGTGGCCGAGAACGTTGAGGTAGGGTTGATCTACCGCCGCGTACCCGGTGCGGAGCGGCGCCGGCGCGTGCTCACCGCGCTCGAGCAGGTGGATCTTGCGCACCGCGCGCGGCACCGCCCTAAACAGCTTTCGGGCGGACAACAACAGCGTGTCGCGGTGGCCCGTGCCCTGGTATCGAATCCGAAAGTCATCCTCGCCGACGAGCCGACCGGGAATCTGGACACGGCCAATGGCGATGCCGTGATGGAAATGCTCGCGGGTGTCACGCAGGCAGGTACAACCATCATCATGGTCACTCACTCAGAAGCCCACGCGCGCCGTGCCGATCGTGTGGTTTATATGCTCGACGGACGCTTCGTCGAAGCCACGGAGATCTAGTCACCATGCTGCGAAATTATCTCGCCGCGGCGCTTCACAACCTGTTTCGAAATGGTCCCTACGCCGTTATCAACATCTTCGGCCTGGCCCTCGGGTTTACGGCAATCATCCTGATCGCGCTCTACGTGCGCGATGAATACAGCTACGATCGCTTTTACCCGGACCATGACCGAATTTATCGGGTGATGGAGACGGTCTCTCCTCCCGGCGAGGGTCCATTACGCATCGCTGTAACCGCTTCGAATATCGCGCCGGCCATGAAGCTGGATTTTCCTGAAGTCGAGGCTGCAACCCGCCTGGTAGCCAGGGGTGCCGTCCTGCGTCAAGGCAACATCGTGGGCTCCAGCGAGTTGTACTGGGCTGACCCGAACTTCTTTCGTATCTTTCCCATGAAGGTCGTTGCGGGTAACCTCGACGAGGCCCTGAATAGGCCGGACAGTCTCGTGCTGACACGGAAGACCGCGCGCCGTTACTTTGGACGCGACGACGTGGTGGGCAAAGTACTCGAGATGGACCGGCAGTACACGCTGCACATCGCGGCGGTCATCGAGGATCTGCCTTCCAACACCCATTTGAACGCCGAAGTCTTCGCGCCGGGCATTGCCAAATTCTCGGCTCTGAGTCTGCTCGATGCGCAGGACGCAGATACTGATGCGCTGCGGCCCGAGGATGTTTACACCTATGTTCGCCTGCGGCCGGGTGCAAACGTGGGGCGCGTGGCCGCGGGGATGAAAGACTTCGCCTTGAGACACGTGAGCGGTGAAATCGGCGGGCAGCCCGTCGCGAAAGCGTACTCGTTCAGCCTCGTTCCGCTCGCCGATATACATTTGCAACCGAACAGCATCGCGGACATGAAGCCTCCCGGCGATGCGCGCACGCTGCAGACGATGATCGGCATCGCAGGCCTGATTCTGTTCGTCGCCGGTAGCAACTTCGTCAGCATGATGACGGCTCGCGCAGCGGGACGGGCGGTCGAGGTTGGTGTTCGCAAAGCAGAAGGGGCCAGCCGTGGACAGATCATCGCGCAATTCCTGGGCGAATGCCTCTTCTACACCGCGCTGGCTCTGACCTTCGCCATCTTTGCGGTAGAGCTCTTGTTACCGGCGCTTAATGGCTTCCTGCAGCGCGAAATCTCATTCGACTATCTGCGCGACCCGTTGCTCGGCGGTGCCCTTGCCGCTGTATGGCTCGTAACGGGTCTGGCCGCGGGAGCCTACGCAGCCTTTGTACTGTCGATGTTTCGGCCCGGCGCGGTCCTGAAGGGTATCGTCTTCCTGCCTGGCGGCTCAGGGCGCTTGCGGCAGGCCCTCGTGATCTTCCAGTTCGGCACACTCATCGCCCTGATCGTGTCAACCCTCACGATCCAACACCAGACCCAATACGCGATGCAGGACCGCCTGCGCCTGCCGACCGAGCAGATTTACCTGGGGCAATCCGGCTGCCCCGTCTCATTCACAGACGAGGTAGTGCGTATTCGCGGGGTAATCGCAGCCAGCTGCGCTTCGGGCGCGGCCATGTCATACGGTCGAAGCACACTCATCTTCGACGCTCCGAACGGTAACAAGATTGCGCTCAAGAGCGCACCCGTGGGCTACAGCTTCTTCGAGCTCTTCGCCATCAAACCCATCGCGGGCAGATTGTTTGCACTGGATCGAGGTGAGGATGACGTACTGCGAGCGAATCCGGCCAGCGAACTGAATCCGTCAATTGTGATCAACGAGAGTGGCGCGCGGGCGCTGGGTTACGCGTCCCCTCAGGCGGCCATCAACGAATACAGGCGCTGGAACCGAGTGGTGCCCAAAGGGGCATCCGGGGCGCAGCTCATTGATAGCCAGAGCTCGCAGATCATCGGCGTGGTCCCTGATTTCTCGGTGGGCTCCGTTCGCGACGTGATTGAGCCGACGGGGTATTACATAGATCCAAGTCACGCCTGGATCTCTGTGCTGAAGCTGGATGGCCAGGCCATCCCTGAAACCATGCAAACTGTCAAAGCACTGTGGGAGCGGACCCAGGACTCCCCGTTCGACGGGTTGTTCCTGAGTCAACGCGTCAACGAGCTCTATGCGGATATCCAGCGGCAATCGCAGATCTTTTCGATCTTCGCGGGGATTGCCATCGTGATCGCCTCGTTGGGTTTGCTGGGCCTCGCCGTTTTCACGGCGGAGCGGCGGACACGCGAGATCGGCTTACGCAAGGTCATGGGGGCGAGCCGCTGGGACATCCTGCGCCTGCTCGGCTGGCAGTTTGCCCAGCCCGTGTTGTGGGCGAACGTGCTTGCATGGCCATCGGCTTATTTTCTGATGCAGCACTGGCTCGAAGGGTTCGCCTATCATGTTGACTTGAATCCGCTGGCCTTCCTGGCAGCCAGCGCTCTAGCACTGATCATTGCGCTGGCTACCGTGTCCGGGCATGCGCTGCTCGTAGCGCGCACCAAACCGGTCGAGGCGCTGCGCTATGAGTAGCGCGGGGCACTGCGCAATGCGCTCGGGCCTACACGCCGTGATCGAGCGATTCCGCGTGGCGCAGGTCAGATTGCACGGCTTTACCGAACCGGCGTCTCATGCCGTTTCGCGCTCGAACTTCGAGCGTGCCGCGCGGATCGCAGTGTGATGTACGTCTGCCCAGCGGATCAGGTGTGACAAAGGGTCGAGCAGGGACCGGCCAATAGGCGTCAGCGCATACTCAACACTTGGCGGTGTCGTTGGATGGACTGTGCGCGTTATCAGACCGTCACGCTGCAAGTCGCGCAGTGTTTGGGTGAGCATGCGCTGAGAGATATCGAAGACGGCACGGCGCAGCTCACCAAAGCGATGGGCGCGCTCGGCCAGAGTCAGGACGAGGAGCGTGCTCCACTTGTCGCCTATCCGATCGAGCACGTCACGGACCGGGCAGTTGCCCGGTAGGCCATCCTTCTCCTGGTAGGCCTGCAGAGCCGATCTGATGCCGCTGCCGCTCTCGGCTGGCATTTCCTCGGTCCGAGTGCCGGTTTTTGCTGGTTCCTTCAAGGTAACTATCTCCCGAAAAACTGCCTTCTTTCGCTGCTCTCACTGAGTCTCTATCTTATCCCTGGTCTCATCTTGAGACCAGCTTGGACAGATACTGCCCCCTTTTTCCGAGGACCTTGATATGTCTATCCCCGATCTGCTTGTCACCGGCGCCAGCGGCCATTTCGGCCAACGCGTACTTCACCACCTGCTTTACTCGCTGCACGTACCGGCGGACCGCATTGTCGCTGCGAGCCGCAAGCCGGCGGCGCTTGCCGAATGGCGTGCGAAAGGCGTCACCACGCGCCCAGCCGATTTTGACGATCCGGCTTCACTTACCGCCGCCTTCGCAGGTGTTGAGCGCTTACTGCTGATCAGCACCGATGCATTGGATCGCCCGGGTCACCGACTTGCGCAGCATCAGGCGGCGATCGAGGCTGCGCTCCGGGCTGGTGTCAAACACATTGTTTACACCTCAATGCCCAAGCCCGAGGGGTCACCGCTCCTGCTCGCGCCAGACCACGCTGGCAGCGAAGCAGCATTGCGTACGAGCCCGTTACCGGAGTGGACGCTGCTGCGGAACAACTGGTATTTTGAGAATCTCTTCATGTCCCTACCGACCGTGCTGAGCTCAGGCAAGTGGTATACCGCCGCCGGCGAAGGCCGGATCGCGAACATCGCCCGCGATGATCTGGCGCGCGCCGCCGCCACAGCGCTGGCCGGTGCAACCAAGGGTAAGACGATGCGGACGCTGACCGGCGGCAAGGCCTATACGACCGCCGAGATTGCGGTGCTCGTGAGTCAGACCGTGGGCAAGCCGATTGAGGTGATCCAGGTTCCCGTGGAGAGCCTCGTTCAAGGCATGGTCGCGCATGGGCTGCCGGAGCCCCTCGCCCGCCTGTTCGCTTCATTCGACACCAACACTGCGGCCGGCGGCGTCGCCGACGTGACAGATGACTTCACGGCCCTGACGGGCGCCGCGCCGCTGCCTTTGCAGCAATGGCTAGCGGCGAATAAACCGGTTCTGAGCGGCTTCGCCGGCTGACCGGGGTGTTTGAATAACCAGTCACGTCGGCAATCGGCGACGTGTACGCGCGTCGGAGGCGGGAGACATTCCCAAGAAATTGCCCGGGTGTAAAATCAACTCGATTGTTCGAATGTGATTTTACCTGACGGCGATGACGGCAGAATGGAAGAAGTGGGAAAAGGAGGTTATCAACGGAGTCTTTCCGTTGCACCGTGCGGTGAGCTTTTCTGATCACAGCACGGTGTTCCTGACTGAATACCCGCAGCTCAGTCCGCCCAATGCACTCCTGAAGTTGGTTCCGGCCATTCCGACTCTGAAGGAGGCTCAGCTCGCACAGTGGAACGCGGCGGCCGGCCTCGCGCACCCCAATCTGATCCGCGTTCTCGAGACGGGCCGCTGCCAGCTCGGTGGTCTGCAGTTTCTGTTCGTCGTAATGGAATACGCGCAGCTCACCCTCGAGAAAGTCATGAGCCAACACGCACTGCCGCCCGAGGCCGTGCGCAAACTGCTGGGCCCCATTCTCGCGTCGCTGGCATTTCTGCATGGCAAACAGCTGGTGCAGGGCGGCCTCAAGCCATCCAACATCCTGCTGGTCAATCAGCAGTTGAAACTGGCCAGCGATACCGTGCGCCCGAGCGGCGAGTCCGCGGCCAGCATCGCCGGCGCGTCGGTGTACGATCCGCCTGAATCCGCCGACGGCAGCTTTTCCGGTGCCGGCGATATCTGGAGCCTCGGCGTGTTCATGGTCGAGGCGCTCACGCAGTGCCGCCCCTCCTGGCCCCACAAACATGCCGCAGCGGTGGTGCTGCCAGATACGCTGCCACCAAAATTCGTGCAGATCATCCAGCGATGCCTGAGCCGCAATCCGGCCGACCGTCCGACAGTCGCCGAGCTTGAGGCTCAGATCGCTCGTATGGCGCAGACGCCGATGTCGCAGACGTCGCTACCGCCCCCTCCGGTCTCGCAGACGCAGCAATGGGATGTGCCGACGCCGCAGAGGCAGCTACAGCACCCGCCGGTGTCGCAGACGCAGGCATGGGACGCGCCTATGTCGCAGAGGGCGGTAACCGAGATGGCGGTGGCTCAGACGTTCGTGGCTGAGGTGCCGCTGGCCCGGACCACGGCCCGTTACCCCGTATTGTCGCCGCCTCGCTTCCCTGTATTGCTGCCCGCTGAACCTGCAGACTCGGTACCTTCGCAGCTCGAAGACGACGCCGCAGAGGTGGCGACTGTCGTGCTGCAAGCGCCGAAGCGGCGCTCGTTCGTCCCGCTCGGCGCCGCGCTTCTAGTGGCAGCGATCGCGGTGGGGGCTGGCCTGCGCCTGCTCGGCTCTCCGACCTACTCGATTCCCACCGCATCGCCGGCAGCCGCCACGCAAAACCATGCAACCGCGACGGCTGCGCCACTTGGGCCTTCCGCCACCCGTCCGCCGAGCGACACTGTCGTACGCCAGTCCGATGGCCTGGCCGCCGGTCCGCCCGATCCCGCCACCGCCGCTGACTCCTATGTCTCCACGGCCACGCCATCCGAGGTCGCCACCGCCTCGCTCGAACCTGGGTTCGCGGAGCCCCAGACAGCTGTCGCTCCGCCTTCTGTGCTCCACGAAGAAGCACCCGACGTTCCTATCAGCGCCCTCGAGACCATTCGCGGCCATATCAAGTTCGCCGTTCGCGTGACCATCGATGGCTCAGGCAACGTCGTCCAGGCCCGGCTGATAAATCACAGCCCAAGCAGATACTTCACCCGCTTGGCCATCGAGAGCGCCAGAAAATGGAAGTTCGTTGCGGCCGACAACCCAGCCTCTCGACAGTGGCTGTTGCGGTTCGAGTTCACCCGCGGCGGTGCAACCGCGCACGCCAACAATCCGCGGACCTCCAGAACCGATCGCCCTTATGGCAAGAGCGGCTCGGCGGAAATGCGCCAGGCAAAAAACGGCTTACGCGCGTAGCATCGAGCCGCGTTCCGGGGTGTGCTAGCCCGGTGCGCAACCTGCACCGCAAAGGGCGAGCCTGCTATGAGCAAGCGACTGCCGACAGTCCTGGCCGTGGTGAGCTGGCTGGTGCTGGCTCAGACCCACGCGCAATGGGATAGCTACGAGCGGATGACGGCACAGTCCCTGCGCGCCGCGCTTACCCAATCACCCTCCGGGACGCGCCCGGAACTGACCGGTAAGAATCTCTCGGGCCTGGATCTGACCGAAGTTGATTTCCGGGCGGCCAATCTGTCGGCCTCGGTTCTCAACGGCGCCAACTTGACGCATGCGCGGCTCGATCACACCAATCTGACAGTCAGCTTCCTCGAGGGCGCAGATCTCACCGGCGCGTCGTTGCGCAATGCCATGCTGTTCTCGGTGCAACTCGCGGGCTGCATACTGCGGGATGCCGACCTGTCGGGCGCCCGTCTCATAGGCGATCTGCGCAAGGCAGACCTGACACGGGCCACTCTGACTAACATGAACGCTGCAGCCGACATGAAAAACCAATCCATGGGGTTGATGCGCGCCAATATCGTCAACGCCAAGGCAGCAGGGGCGAATTTTTCCAATTCGGACTTTTCGCGGGCGGACTTCAGCTTCACCGATCTCACTGGCGCCAAGTTGGTGGGAACCAAACTGGTGCGGGCCGATTTCAGTGGCGCCAACCTGAGCGGTGCCGACCTGACGGGAGCGGACCTGCGCGACTCACAGCTGATCGATACTGACTTGTCGCACGCCAACCTGACGAACGCGGACTTTACCGGCGCCTCGTTTCGAGGGGTGCGCGGCCTCGATACAGCCATCACGGCGGGTGTTCGCGGCCTGCCACAAAGCTGAGCGCCACGAGAGGCGGCCACGGCGGCCGCCGCTCCCGCTAATATCCCTTTACCGGGCTGTGCCACAGCCCCTCACTGTTATGACAGGAAGCGGCATGCGCAAAGTGCTGGTACCCCAAGAATTCTCGGCAGTTCCCGGCCAGTGGCACTTTGCACCGGTGCTCGACTCGGGCGAGTTCGTGTTTCTTACGGGAATAACGGGCGTGCACCCGGACCTGTCGCTCGCGGCGGATCCTGAAACGCAATTCCGGGATGCATTCAGGTTTGTGGCGCGGCACCTCGAGGTTGCCGGCCTGCACTTCGGCCATGTCGTCGAAATGACTACCTATCACGTGGGACTCAGAAAGCACCTGAGCGTGTTCATCAAGGTCAAAGACGAATTCGTCCCAGCCCCCTATCCCGCCTGGACCGCAATCGGCGTCACCGAGCTGATCACGGAGGGGACGCTGCTCGAAATCCGTGTCATCGCCAAACGTGCGTGATCCCAGTCCAGCCACGCAACCAATGGGCCGACTGTTGCACGCATTCCGCTCGATTCCACTTTGGTCGGTTGCAGCGCCGCTGGCGTGCGGGCTGCTGATCCCGGCAGTCATACTGCGAATTGGCGGAATTTTCAGCATCACCCTGCTCGGTGCGGCGTTGATATCCTCCGTCACATCCGCCGTACACCATGCGGAAGTCGTCGCTCACAAGGTCGGCGAACCCTTCGGTACTCTCGTGCTCGCGCTTGCCGTCACTCTGATCGAAGTCGCGCTCATCGTGACTCTCATGCTGGCCGGCGGCGCGGAAACTCAGTCCCTGGCACGCGACACCGTATTTGCAACCATCATGATCATCCTGAATGGGCTCGTCGGCCTGTGCCTCCTCATCGGCGGCCGTCATTTCGGGGAGCAGTCATTCAGCCTTCACGGTGTGAGTGCGGCGTTGGTAACGCTGGCAGCGATTACCTTTCTCACGCTCGTCCTGCCGAACTACACGACAACCGTCGCAGGGCCCTACTACAGCAGCAGTCAACTTGGCTTCGTCGCAGTCGTCTCTCTGATTCTTTACGCGACCTTCGTTTTCGTCCAGACAGTCCGCCATCGTGACTACTTTCTGCCCGTCGGCACGGTTCGTGACGAAGAGCGGCACGCGCCGCCGCCGAGCAGTCAAGTCACGCTGATCAGCGCTTTGGTGCTCATGATTACGCTCTGCGCCGTCGTCGTAGCCGCCAAGACGCTTGCACCGACAGTCGAGGCCGCGGTGCAGGCAGCCAGAGCCCCCGCAACCGTCGTCGGAATCATCATAGCCAGCATCATCCTCATGCCTGAGGGTTATGCGGCCGTGCGCGCCGCACGCAGAAACCGCCTGCAGACCAGCCTCAACCTGACACTCGGCTCAGCACTGGCCAGCATCGGTCTAACCATTCCTGCGGTCGCGGTCATATCTCTGGTATTTCAGTGGCCGCTGAGCCTGGGACTCGCGGCCAAGGAGACCTTGCTGCTGGCATTGTCGCTATTCATTGCGGCGCTGTCTCTCAACACAGGGCGCACCACCGTGCTCCAAGGTGTGGTTCACCTCGTCATTTTTGCCGTTTATCTGTTCACTGCGGTGGTGCCCTGACCTAAACCGCGGCCAGGCTTTCGCCCCATCCCTCAAAGGGGTACAGTAATTCGATCTGTGACCCCGGGGGGACCGCCATGACACCGTGGGAAATCAAGGGGCGCGAGCTCGTCAACTGTACTTGCGAGTACGGCTGCAACTGCCAGTTCAACGCGCTGCCTGACAAGGGGCACTGCTACGCGGTGGCCGGCATCCAGATCGACTCAGGCTACCATGGGAAGACCAAGCTGGATGGGCTGCGGGTCGCAGCCATTTTCAAATGGCCGGGAGCGATCCACGAGGGTAATGGCGAGGCAATCGCATTCGTGGACGAAAATGCCGACCCACAGCAGCGCGAGGCGCTGTTGAAGATCATGACCGGGCAGGACACGGATCCTTTCGCAACGATGTTTGCGGTTTATGCCTCGACGGTCAGCAAAATGAATCCGCCGGTCTTCACGCAGATCGAGCTGGAGCTCGACATCGATGGCCGCAAGGGTCGTATTTTCGTCAAGGATTACATCGACACGCACGGTGAGCCCATACGCAACAAGGTGACGGGTGCGCAAGCACGCGCGCAAATCGTGTTGCCGAACGGTTTCGAGTACGCAGTAGCCGAAATTGGCAGCGCATCGAGCACGACACAGGGCCCTGTTCGGTTCGACACGAAAGACACCTACGGTCAATTTGCCCGATTGCATCTCAACGGTCACGGTGTAGTGCGCTAGTTAGCCCTCCGCCGAATTGCGTTGCAACAAGAAAAGACCAGCCTGTTGGTTCGCGCTGCCGTGCGATAACCAGGGCCAATTTCAGAGTTCCGGCCTCATATAACAGCACGCTGCAATGCGTCGCGGCCGCATTGTTGAATTCATGAGATGCGGCTCACAGAGGTAATTCTGACATAACGTAATCATGGCGCCATCTTCCGCAGCGTCCGGAATAACTGGTAGGGAGCGGCCCCATGAGACATTGGACAATACGGCAGCGCATCGTGGCGAGCTTCGGCATCGTGCTGGGGCTGTTATTCCTGCTGTCGTTAGGCGCATTCGTTGAGCTGTCCCGCATGGTGGTCGCCACACGATCGCTGCAACAGGATTCAATCGCGGGTCTGCAGCAATCGCAACTTCTGGCTTCGGCCTGGTACGAAACCTACGTCCTGGCCAGCCACTATGCCCTGGTTGACGATCACGAGGCGAGCGATCGGCTGGCAGAGGCGCTGAGAGCCAATCGCGCTCGCGTGGATGGCGCAAGCGAAGCATATCGGGCCACGGTGATCGTCGACGAGGACCGCCGCCGCTTCAATGCGTTCCAGCAGGCCGCAAGTGCATACCTCCAGTCCGAAGACCGGCTCGTCAGTGTGGTCAATGGCGCGCGCGGTACCGACAATCGCACGCCGCTGCTGAACGACCTCAGCTCGAGATTCGCCACCGTCAAGGAAACGCTACAGGCGGTGGTTCAATTCAACGTCGAGAGCGCGAACAATTCCGCAAGTGAGCTGAGCGGGTCGATAGCCGTCGCACGGCGCGTGATTATCGCGGCTCTCGTCGCCATTCTCGTGATCGCAACCGCTGCCAGCCTGTTGCTGTGGCGAGCTATAACGCATCCACTGCAACGATTGGTCGCCACGACCGGTGGCATCAGTAAGGGTGACTTCACGCAACGGGTACAACTGCAACAGGAAGATGAGTTTGGAACGCTCGCCACGGCATTTGACGGCATGATCGGCGAGCTCACGAGCCTGGTGGAGCAGATTCAGAAGTCGGCCATCCAGGTCAACACGTCGATAACCGAGATTGGCGCGACCGCAACCGAGCAGCAGGCAACCGCTACGGAAATCGCAGCGACGACGACCGAGATCGGGGCGACATCCAAGGAAATATCCGCAACCTCCAGAGAACTGGTCAATACCATGAGCAGCGTTTCGACTGTCGCCGAACAGGCAGCGGTGCTCGCCGGCCGCGGCCAGGAAGGGCTGACCCGCATGGAAGACACCATGCGTAATGTCACAGAGGCGGCCACGTCCATCACTGCGAAGTTGGCGGTGCTCAGCGAGAAAGCCAACAGCATCAACCAGGTCGTCACGACCATCACGAAAGTCGCAGATCAGACCAACCTGCTGTCGCTGAATGCCGCCATTGAAGCCGAGAAGGCCGGCGAGGCCGGGCGCGGTTTCTCGGTCGTCGCGACCGAGATCCGGCGGCTGGCGGATCAGACTGCAGTGGCCACCTACGATATCGAGCAGACCGTGAAGGAGATCCAGACCGCCGTATCAGCCGGGGTCATGGGGATGGACAAATTCTCCGACCAGGTCCGCCGCGGCATGCAGGAGGTTCAACAGGTCGGCGCGCAGCTGACGCAAATCATCCAGCAGGTGCAGACACTGGCGCCCCGATTCGTAGAAGTCAGCGAAGGCATGCAGGCGCAGGCGACCGGGGCCGAACAGATCAGTGACGCGCTTACGCAGCTGACTGAGGCGTCTCAGCAGACGGTGCAATCGCTTCGGCAGTCCACCGATGCAATCGGTGGACTGAACGAGGTTGCGCATGCTCTGCGCAGCGCAGTCTCCCGATTCAGGCTGGCGTAGCCAAAGCGCCGGCCGCACGGCCGCGCGGCGCAACTGACCACTAGCATGGAACTCTATCTGCAAATCCAGACCGGCGCGGATGGCTACCTGCTCGAAGCTGCCCGCGTCACTCACATCCTGCCGATGCTGCAGATCAAGCGCTTACCGGGCGCCGCCGCGGGCATTGCCGGGATAGTCAACTATCAGGGCGCGCCGGTTCCGGTGTTGGATCTGTGCGAACTGTTCCTGCACAGGCCCGCGGCAGCACATCTGAGCACCCGGCTGATTTTGCTCTCGGTTGCTGCCTGCAGTGCGCCTGGCACCGGCCGTCAACGTCTCGTGGGTCTGGTGGCAGAGAAGGTCAGCGATACGATCCGCCTCGGACCGCAGGACTTCATCTCACAGGAAATCCGCAGCGAGGGTGCTCCGTATCTGGGTGCGATGACACATGCCAATGGCCGTTTGTGGCAGCGGATCGAGTTGCCGAAGCTGCTATCAGCCAACCTGATTGAGACGCTCTTCGGCGATGTGGGCGGGTCTGCATGAGCAACGACAAAATCGAAGACTATCTCAACGCGCGGATGGGGCTCGACGCCGCCTCCATCGGCCGCGTTGCGGTGGAGCGTGCCCTGCGCACGCGGATGGCAGTCTGCGGTCTCGATACCAACGCGTACTGGGAACACCTGCGCGCATCGGAACTGGAAACGCAGGAATTGATAGAGGCGCTCGTCGTTCCGGAAACCTGGTTCTTTCGCGACCGCGGCGCATTCGAGGCTCTGACGGGGGAAGTTTTTTCGGCCTCGCGCAAGGCCCAGCCGGATCGCGTGTTGCATATTCTGAGCCTGCCATGTGCCACGGGCGAGGAGCCGTATTCGATTGCGATGGCGTTACTCGATGCGGGGTTTGCAGCGGAAGGATTTCAGATTGACGCGTGCGATATCAGTTTGCGTGCCATTGCCTATGCGGAACAGGCAACCTACGGACGGAATTCCTTTCGGGGTGGCGAGCTGGGTTTCCGCATGCGCAATTTTGAGCAGACCGCGAGCGGCTACCGGCTGCATGAGCACATCCGGCGTAAGGTGCGCTTCGCCCAGGCCAACGTGTTACTCGACAGCTTCGGCGCGCGCGCGCCCGCGGCCGGGCGGCTGTATGACGCGATCTTCTGCCGCAACATGCTGATCTATTTTGATCGGCGCAACCAACAGCGGGCGGTGCAAACGCTCGCGCGCCTCCTGGCCCCACAAGGCACATTGTTCATCGGCGGCTCCGAGAGCGCGCCCTTGTTGAGCAACGGGTTTGTCTCCGCGCGGCTCCCCGGCGCCTGCGCCTTCCGCAAAGTTGGGGAAGCCGCTGTGCCGAAGCGAGCCCCGGGCACCACGCAACCGGTGCCTGCAGCGCCGATCCGCACAGTGGTCCCGCTCCTGCCTCGACGGCCCCCGGCGAAGTTGGTCGAAGTCCGCACCAGCGCCGACGTCCCCGGCGGCGCCGATGTCCGCGCCCTAGCCGAAACCCGCACCGGCGCCGACGTCCGCGGCGGGGCCGATGCCCGCGCCATAGCCGGCGCCCGCGCCCTACCCGGCGCCCGCGCCACTGCGGCTTCCTCGAGCGCCGGCGCCACAACCAACGCCGCGGAGACTGCCATCCACCTGGCAACAGACGATTGGGTCGCATCAGCGCAGCAACTCGCCGACCGCGGCAACCTGGCCGAGGCAATGCAGCTCTGCGATCGCAATCTGAATGCGGCGGGGCCGTGCGCACAGGCATTCTATTTAAAGGCATTGCTACACGATGCCTTCGGCCAGAGCGCGGATGCGATTGCGCACTATCGCAAGGCGCTCTACCTTGATCCCTCCCACCAGGACGCCCTGGTCCATCTGGCCGCGGCTCTGCTGAAAGAAGGAGACACCTCCAGCGCGCAACATCTGTTTGATCGCGCGCAACGGCTGACGCGCAGCGGTGGTGGTTGATATGCCTCCACCGGACGACGCCACCGATTCAGAGCATGCGGGGGTGAACGACTGCTGGAACCGGATCGGTGTCCACGGAGACCACTCCTGCCCCGAATTGACTCAACACATTCATTGCCGCAACTGTGCAGTCTATCGTGCGAGCGCCCGCACCCTGCTCGATAAACCCATGACGGTGGAACACTCGAGCTTCTGGACGCAGCTTCATTCCCAACCTTTGCAACCCGCCGCGTCTGCGACCCGCTCGGTTACTGTTTTCCGGGTTGGCTCGGAGCGGTTTGCGATCGGCACCATGCTGTGTGTCGAAGTCGCCGCCCCTCGGCCGATTCACGGGCTGCCGCACAGAATCGGCGGTGCGGTCCTGGGACTTGCGAATATCCATGGTGAACTCGTCGTGTGTGTATCGCTGCCGCAGTTGCTGAGCCTCAACTCTGCCAGCCACGCGCCCAATGGCGGTGCCGGCAGACTCCTCGTCACCCGCTGGCATGATGGGCCCATCGCATTTCCGGTCGATGAAGTGTCCGGTGTCGAGAAGTTTGCCGCTCAGCATTTCAAACCACTGCCAGCGACGGTATCGCACGCGAAGGTGAAGTGCACGAGCTCCGTCCTCTCTTATGGAGCCCATACGCTGGGTGTTCTGGACGAAGAGCTACTCGGGCAGGCGATCAGGCGGCATCTGGCATGAGTCACGCGGATCTCGCCAACGCGTCGATGCTGGATCTCTTTCGCCTCGAAGCGGAGGACCAGGCGCGCGTTCTGACAGCGGGCCTGCTGGCACTGGAGCGCAACCCATTTGCGGGCGACAGCCTCGAGGCATGCATGCGCGCCGCGCACTCGCTCAAGGGCGCGGCGCGCATAATCAACCTTGCAGTTGGAGTCAGCATTGCGCACACGATGGAGAGCTGCTTTGTGGCGGCACAGGAATGCCGCATCAGGCTGCAACAACCCCAGATCGACGACCTGCTGCGCGGGGTTGATCTCCTGCGGCGAATTTCGCAGACCCGGGAATGCGACCTCGACCTCTGGCACGCCGGCACACCCGATGTAGAGAGCTGCGAGCGAGCACTGGGCCGCATCCTGGAAAATCAGCGGCCCGCGGACTCGAGCGCCGTGCCAGCACAACCGCCCGAGCTCGCTCAATCCACGGACATCGAACCGCCGCAGGCGCAGGCGCACCCGCCGGCACAGGCCCACCCGCCCGCACAGGCCCACCCACACCCGTCAGCGCAAGCGCGCCCCTCGCCGCCCATCTCCGCCCCCGCCAACGACCCCGACCGCGCCCTCCGCGTCACCGCCGAGAACCTCAACCAACTCCTCAACCTGGCTGGTGAATCGCTCGTCGCCTCGCGCCGGTTACGACCGTTCGTTGACTCTTTGCTGCGCCTGAAACGCCAGCACCATCAGATATCGGGCGCCTTGCAACAATTGCGCGAGGCGCTGTCGGGCGACATGCTCGGCCCGCAGGCACAGTCAGCGCTCGCGGCGTTGGAAGCTCGCACGCAGGATACCCGTCGCGATTTGGATCAGCGCCTCACGGAACTGGAGACGTTCGATCGGCGCGTAGCGAGCCTGACAAGTCGCATGTATGACAGCGCGGTAGCCTGCCGCATGCGGCCGTTTGCAGATGGGGTCCATGGATTTCCGCGAATGGTGCGCGACCTCGGCCGGGCGCTGGCCAAGGAGGTTCGCATCGAGATCGTCGGCACTCAGACCCAAGTGGATCGTGACGTTCTCGAGAGCCTCGACGCGCCTATCGGCCACCTGTTGCGCAACGCCATTGATCACGGCATAGAGCCGCCACACCTGCGGCGCAAGGCGGGGAAACCCGAAGTTGGGGTCGTCAGGCTCGAAGCGCGGCACGCTGCGGGAAGGCTGCTCATTATCGTCAGCGACGACGGCGCAGGTATTGATTTGCAGAAGTTACGTACCACGTTGATTGCTCGCGGCTTGACAACAGAGGAGACCGCCGCACGGTTGAGCGAGCCCGAACTGTTTGCCTTCCTGCTGTTGCCTGGATTCTCGCTCGCCCCCAACGTCACGGATATCTCCGGGCGCGGAGTGGGCCTCGATGCCGTTCACGACGTTCTGAAGCGATTGCGCGGCACCATGCGGATCGCGTCGCATCCGGGCGCCGGTACACAGTTCCAGATGCAACTGCCACTGACCCTGTCAATCGTGCGCGCGCTGATACTGGAGGTCAGTGGTGAAGCGTATGCAATGCCACTCGCCTCGATCCTGCGGACCGTGAGCGTGCCGAAGAGCCAGATTGCATATCTCGAAGGTAAGCCTCATTTCGAGTTGGACGGCGCGCGGATCGGGCTCATCGGCATGCACCAGATTCTCGAAAGCGCGCCCCCCAAGGCCGAATGCGCTGACTGGCTGGTCATTCTCCTGACTGCCGAGGGCCACACCTATGGCCTGGCCGTAGACCGGCTCATAGGCGAGCGCGAGCTCGTGATACGGCCCCTTGACAGCCGGTTGGGAAAAATCAGAAACATCAGTGCGGCAGCGCTCATGGAGGACGGCTCTCCCGTCCTGATCGTAGATACTGAGGACCTGATCCGCTCGGCCGCAAACCTGGTTACGACAGGCACGCTGGGCAACGTAGCGGCTGAAATCCCCCCGGGCACCGCGAACCGACAGAAGCGTATCCTGATCGTCGAGGATTCCCTGACCGTGCGGGAGCTGGAACGCAAGCTCCTCGCGAGCGGCGGCTACGAAGTGGAAGTTGCCGTAGATGGCATGGACGGCTGGAACGCGGTCAGAACGGGCAATTTCGATCTCGTGCTCACTGACGTGGACATGCCGCGCATGGACGGTATCGAGCTGGTGACGCTCATCAAACAAGATGCCCGCATGAAATCACTGCCAATCATGATCGTCTCGTACAAGGATCGTCCGGAAGACCGCAATCGCGGCTTGCAGGCCGGCGCGGACTACTACCTGGCCAAAGGAAGCTTCCACGATCAGAAGCTACTGAGCGCCGTCGCCGACCTGATAGGCGGAGCCAGTGTGTGAGAATCGCGATTGTCAATGACATGACGATTGCGGTGCAGGCGTTGCAACGTGCACTCGAGGCCAGACCACAACACCAGGTAGCGTGGGTTGCGAGGGACGGCGCACGGGCGATAGCTCTGTGCGCCCGCGATCTGCCCGATCTGATTCTGATGGATCTGATCATGCCTGGCGTGGACGGGGTGCAGGCGACCAGGGTCATCATGGAGAATACGCCCTGCCCCATTGTCATCGTGACATCGGACGTTGACGCGCGGACGGCCGCAGTGTTTGAGGCAATGGGCCATGGCGCGATCGATGCCATCGATACACCGATCATGGCTGCCGGCGATCCACCCGGCAGTGCAGCCCCGTTCCTCAACAAGATAGATGCTCTCGCCAAACTCATCGGCACGCGCCGGTTCGTCCCCGCGCAGGCCTCGTTCGGTGACACGTGGGTCATCGGCAAACGCGAGCGAATCGTAGCGATCGGCTCGTCCGCAGGCGGACCCATGGCGCTGACCGCCGTTCTCGCACCGTTGCCAAAGACCTTCCCCGCGGCCATTGTGATCATCCAACATGTCGATGAGCAGTTCGCGCCCGGAATGGCGCAGTGGCTGAGTGGCAGCTCCGAGCTGCCAGTGCGGGTTGCCCAAGAGGGTGACCGGCCGGCTGTTGGAACCGCGCTGCTCGCCGGCACGAACGATCACCTGGTCTTCAAAAGCAACGGCCGGTTGGGTTATAGCGCCGAGCCTCGCGAGCTTTCCTACCGGCCCTCCGTCGACGTGTTCTTCGAAAGTCTGAGCGAGTCGTGGCCCGGTGACGCCGTGGGGGTGCTCTTGACGGGCATGGGCCGGGACGGCGCACTGGGTCTCAAGAAGATGCGCAACAAAGGGCACTACACCATCGCGCAGGATGAGACCACCAGCGCGGTCTACGGCATGCCCAAAGCGGCCGCCACACTCGGAGCTGCCGTGGACATCCTACCGGTGGACCGCATCGCGCAACGGTTGATCGAGATATTCAGCTATTGAGCCGCAGTTCGGTTCCCTACCAGTATGAGGTTCCTACAGTGATTACCCAAACCCCAGGATTTGCAGGCAAGGCCCTCACGCCAGGGGAGTACGGGGCAATGGTCCTCCTCGTGGATGATCAACTCATCATTGGCGAAGCCGTGCGCCGGGCACTTGCGGACCAGCCCGACATCGATTTCCATTTCTGCTCCGACCCAGTTCATGCCATCGATGTGGCGCAGCAGATTTCGCCGACCGTCATCCTGCAGGACCTCGTGATGCCCGGCAGGGACGGGCTCGCATTGGTGACCGAATTTCGTGCGCATGCAGTCACGCGGTCGATTCCGATTGTCGTGTTATCGACACGCGAGGAGCCCCGGACCAAGGAAGCCGCCTTCGCGGCCGGCGCGAACGATTATCTGGTGAAGCTCCCCGACCGGATCGAGCTGATCGCGCGGGTCCGCTATCACACCCGCGCCTATGTAAGCCAACTGCAGCGCGACGAAGCCTACAAGGCACTGCGCGAGAGCCAACGCCAACTCATGGAAGCGAATCTCGAGTTACAGCGCCTGACGAACCTGGATGGCCTGACCGGCCTCAACAATCGGCGGCGCCTCGATGAATACGCGGAATCGGAATGGCTGCGTGCCGCCCGCGAGGGTGCTGATTTCTCCCTGTTGGTATTGGACGTAGATGATTTCAAGCGTTACAACGACACATACGGCCACATCGCCGGCGATAGCGTGCTCAAACAGGTGGCCACGGCCATCCACACCCATTGCGGCCGGCCGTCAGATCTGCCGGCGCGCTTCGGTGGTGAGGAATTTGCCATCGTATTGCCCGGTACCGATCTGGCCGGCGCCTGGCATTTGGCCGAGACCATCCGCAAGGCCGTAGAAGGCGCATATATTCCGCACACGACGTCCACAACCGGAGGGGTCGTCAGCCTGACTGTCGGAGGAATCTGCGCCAGACCGCGGAACGGCAACTCATTGTTGGACGCCCTCATTCGGGCAGACAAGGCGCTCTACGAAGCCAAAAGGAAGGGGAAGAACAAAGTGGTGATTCACCAGCTGGCGGACCCGCCTGACAGTGGTGGCAGCCTCGGCCGGCCCGGCTGACTCTACGGGCCAGAGTCGGTATCGCCCGGCGCGGCCGGCAGGCGCACCGTAAAAGTGCTACCCCGCCCTGGTGCGGACTCGACGCTGACGTCGCCTTCCATGACCCGCACAGCCTTGGCGACGATCGCGAGCCCCAGGCCGGTCCCGGGATACTCATCTGCACTATGCAGCCGTTGGAACACCTGAAAGATCTTCTCGTGATACTGCGGCTCGATACCGATGCCATTGTCCGCAACTCGAATCACGACATGCCCGCCAATGCGCTTCGAGGTAATCCTGACTTGCGGAGTGCCTTGGGTACAGCAGTACGTCAAGGCGTTGCCAACCAGATTGTTGAGAATCTGGCCCACGAGCGTTGGATCCCCGAGCGGCGTTGCCAACGGTTCCACGACTTCGAGCCGGGCGCCGGCGGCGATGCGCTCGCCGAATATTGTCGCGAGGTCCTGTGCGAGCGGCGCCAGCGGAACGGGGACCGCCCCCTCAGGAGCACACGCAGTCCGGGCGTAGAGCAGCAGGTCCTCGATCAACGTCGCCATGCGCGCGCTCATTGCAATTATCCTGTCGAGACACCGCCCGCCTTCCTCCCCCATGCTCGCTCGGGAGTCCTTGTCCAGGATTTGCGCAAAACTCGAGATGGCCCGCAGCGGCGCACGCAGGTCATGGGAAACCGAGTAGGTGAAAGCCTCGAGCTCCCGGTTCGCAGCCGTCAGCTGCCGGTGCATCGCACGCAGCGCGAGTTGGGCGTTGACCCGCGCCATCACCTCCTCCACTTGCAGCGGTTTCACCACGTAGTCAACCGCTCCCACGGCAAACGCGGTGAGTTTGTCCTGGGTGTCCGCCAGTGAGGTCATGAAGATCACCGGGATGTCGCGCGTGGAGTCACTGGCTTTCAGTCGCCGGCAGACCTCGAAACCGTCGATCCCCGGCATGATCGCATCGAGGAGTATCAGATCGGGCTGCACGAGGGCCGCGCGCTGTAGGCCCTCATCGCCTCCCTGGGCGACGAGCATGCGAAAGTGCCTGGCCTCCAGGTATTCGACGATGAGCGCCAGGTTGGCTGGCGTGTCATCGACGATCAGAATGGTCGCCGTGGCAGGGCTTGTGGCGGCTTCACTTACAGACATCGCGACCAACCGAGTACCTTTCGGCAACAGGACTTCAGCCCGCGCAAGAGCAGGGTTTACTCTCTTGCCGGGTGCCGGGCAAGGGGCAGGAGGCGCTGGCCGCCGCGGTTACACAGATCGAGCTTGCGCTTCTGGAGGCGCATACGCCGGGAACGCAGCTCGGACCATTCCGGTCACGAGCTCTTACACAATGTGTGTGGTTTGCCCGTGGAGACTTGCTGACTCAACGGCTCATACAGTTTTGCGGCCTCATCGGTCGCCCGCAGCAGCTCGGACGCCACGTCCTCCAACCGCACGCGATTCGAGCGTGCATGACGCCTAAGGCGCTCAAACGCCTCCTCCCGTCCGATGTGGAACGTCGCCATGAGGAGTCCCGCCGCCATACTCACATTCCGCCCACCCTGGAGCGCTGTGTTGAGCTGCTCTGCCCGCGAGCGCAATGCCTGGAGATCGCGAGAACGCTGAAGGGCGATGCGCACCACCGGAAGCAACTGCCTTGCGTCCAGAGGCAGGAGCAGGAAGGCCATGACACCCGCGCTCGTTGCTTCGCGCACTGCGCCTTCATCGGTCTGCCCAGACATCAAAACTACAGGGACCGACGTCCGGGTTGTAATTTCGCGTGCCATTTCCACACCGGTTAGGCCAGAATTTACAAAGCCCACAATTGCAAGGGACGGTGTGTGGACCTGGCAGGCATGAAACGCGCTGGGGCCGTCGAACGCTTCGAGTACGTCGAATCCCGCCGCGCGCAATTCCTGCCCCACGACCGCTACGGTGTGGGCATCACTGTCGGCAATGAGGATTCTGTCAGGAGAAATTGGCCTGCCAGCCATGTTGAATCAACCTCTTCGGTGCCGCACACTCGCATACACGTGCGAAGAGTACAAAGCATGGATTCATCAGAATCCAGAGCTCTAAAGAACTCCCCTACGACGGCTCGAGTGGGCACCTCACGCATGGTCGCTCGGGACCTCGGCAAGCCTGCTGTGAGTATTGCCCGCCTCTTCATCCAACGCATCGGCAGCGGCCTTCGCTTCGGCCCGTAGCAGCTTCTCGTAGTCCGTGGCGGTCAGCGGCGGACTGAGATAAAAGCCCTGGTACTGATCGCAGCCATGGTTTTTCAGAAACTCCATCTGCTCGAGCGTCTCGACGCCTTCGGCAATGACTTTCAGCCGCAGGCTGTGCGCCAGGCCGATGATGCCTTGCACGACGGCCGCGGCCTCCGAGCTGGACATCAGGTCGGCAATGAAGCTGCGGTCGATTTTCAACTTATCGAGCGGAAAGCGGTGCAGGCAGCTCATGCTCGAGTAGCCGGTGCCAAAGTCATCCACCGAGACCGCGACACCCATCCGGCTCAACTGGGCCAGGGTTTCGGCCGACTCGGCCGGATTGCTCATGACTGCGCTCTCAGTCAACTCGATTTCCAGCCGGGACGCATGAATGCCCGCGTCATCGAGCGCGCGTCGCACGATGTCAATCAGGTCGCGTTGCCGGAATTGAGTCGCGGACACATTGACGGCAATGCGCACCGGTGGAAGGCCGCGACTCTGCCAGACACGGATCTGGCGGCACGCCTGCCGCACGACCCACTCCCCTATCGGAACGATCAACCCGCTCTCTTCGGCCAGGGGTATGAAGTCATCAGGCGCAATCAGACCACGCTCCGGGTGTTGCCAGCGAAGCAGTGCTTCCGCGCCGCGGAACTTTCCCGACACAGCGTCAACCTTGGGCTGATAGTGAAGCTCGAATTGCTCGCGCTTCAGAGCCTGATGCAGATCGCTTTCGAGACGCACGCGCTCCTGAGTCAGAGTGTCCATGTGGTGCGCGAAGCACTGCACCATCTTGCGGCCACGCTGTTTAGCGACATACATGGCCGTATCTGCGTGCGCAAAGAGCGCCTCGAGCGTCGTGCCGTGCCACGGAAAGAAGGCAATGCCAATGCTCGCCGAGGGATGAACGTCGATCTCACCGATCCGGAAGGACAGTTGCAGTACATCGAGGATCTTGTGCGCCACCCGCGTCGCCTCTTCAACCGCACCGATCTCCCTGATGATCAGCACGAACTCATCGCCGCCTAAACGGGCGACCGTGTCAACGCTGCGCAGCGTCCCTGTCAGCCGACGTGCGATTTCCCGCAGCAACTCGTCTCCGGCGCGGTGGCCAAAGGAATCATTGATGAGTTTGAAGCGGTCGAGATCCAGCACCGCGAGCGCAAAGAATTCTCCCGCAGCACTGGCCTGCGCAATCACCTGATTCAACCTATCGTCGAACGACAAGCGGTTTGGCAACGCTGTCAATGCGTCGTGCATCGCCATGTGCCGCAATTGTCTGTTCGCCGCCTCCAGCCCTTCGGTGCTGGCGGTGACAACTCTTTCCAGTGAGTCGAGCTGCTCGCGCAGCGCACGTTCGTTGCGCCATTTGCGCGTCAGCGCGTGTGCGAACTGCAGGGCCTCAATCGGCTCAAAGGGTTTTTTCAGCAGCAGCAGCTTGTGGGAGGGGCCAAGGCGTTCGGTGATCTGCTTCCAGTTGTACCCCGAGTGCGCAGGGCAGATGACCACTTGTAGCCGGGGATCGGCCGCCCACAGCCACCGTATCGTCTCCAGACCGTCCCACCCCGGCGGCATACGCAGGTCGACAAACGCAACGCAATAGGGGAACTGCTCGCCGGCTGCGCGCTCTACGAGCCGCAATGCCTCCTGCCCTTCATATGCGGAATCCACGCGGAACTCGAGTGCCGCAGACCACGGCCGCCCGGCCTCGCCGTGGAGCCTGCGCTCTTGCTCAGTGATCGCACCGTCACTATCGGAAGTCTCAAGAATCTTCCGGTATTCATCGTGGATAGCCCGATTCTCGTCCACGATGAGGATGCGCGCCGCTTCGGGTCGGTTCATGGACTCCTTCGAATCGCCATTCGGGCGATAGTCGCCTCATAACGACAGCGGCATGTAAACCGGTTTCTGCAGGTGCTGGCATTCGGGGCTTCCTTTAGCGGGGCCTGCGGCCTACTCCGACGCTCATCTAAAGGATTTACCTAGGGGTGGGGACTTGCGCGGCCACGGATGACTTGTTATGTGGCGCGCGTAGTGCCAAATTGGCGGGGTGGGCCAGCACAGCCAGATCCCTCCTACCAGGCTCCTGATCGTCGACGACCACGCGAGCGTGCGCGCTGGCCTGCGCTTCCTGCTATCTGGTGAGACCGACTTCGCGATCGTAGGCGAGGCGCATTCGGTGGCCACGGCGTTACACGCAATCGAGGAGTTGGCACCCGACGTCGTCATGCTCGATTTTGGACTCGGCGCCGAGAATGGCGACCGCGTGCTCGACGCGCTCGCAATGCGCCCGAATCCGCCACAGGTCCTCATGCTCAGCATGGAAGACGAACGTGTCGTCGGGCAGGAGCTGGCGCGCCGCGGCGCTACCGCTTACGTAATGAAACAGGCACCTACAGCAGAGATTCTGGACGCTCTGCGCCGCATCCGCTCGGCCTTGCTGTCCAAGGGCTCCACCGAGCCGCCTCCGGAGTCGCAGAGCGCCACCCCGCGGCTGACCAAACGCGAAAAGGAAGTCCTGGCGCTCGTGAAGAGCGGATTGCCCAGCAAGTCCATTGCGCGGCTTCTAAACATCTCCGATAAGACAGTTGACGTCCACAAGCATCAGCTGCGCCGCAAACTCAAGCTGCGTAGCGACCTTGACCTGGCGCGTCATGCCGCGCTGTTTGTCACCGATGCGGATGCAACGGTACCGTTGAGAGCTGGTGCCGCCGCCAAGCGGGTGTTGAGGTCCAACGGCGGCTTACGCGGGGGCCGAAGGTGACGTCATCCCCTGCGGAGCTTCGCAGATAACAGCTGTGCCCCGCTCGTGGCGCGCGACTACTGACAGCCGCGCGCCAATTGCTGCAGCGCGATCACGCATCGTTTGTAGACCAAGTCCGGAAGACCTGGTGGAGGGATCCGGAGGTCCAACGCCATCGTCGAGGACGCGCAATCGCACGGTGTGGTCGTCAACATCAACTCTCACCTCCACCGTCCCTGCTCCCGAATGCTTCATGGCGTTGGTTAGAGCCTCTTGTGCAATGCGGTACAGATGTTCACTGGCTTCGCGCGATGTCGTGATTGGGGCGTGGAGGTCAAGCGTGAGCGAGATGCGCGGCCCCGGCGGCCCGCCGACACGATCTGTCAAATCGCGGAGCGCCTCGGTCAACCCGCTTCGCGCGCCGCCAAGCGGAGACAGGCCGCGCGCAATATCACGGCAAGCGGTAATGGCATGCCTGGCCATGCCCGCCAACCGCTCGAGTTCCGGCGGAACGGGAGCCCCGGAGCGAGCCAACTGCTTTGCCAACCCGTCCGCCATCATGGCGAAGCCCGTCAGTTCCTGGCCGAGGCCGTCATGTAGCTCCTTGGCGAGGCGTGCCCGCTCCTCGGCGGCCGCTTCGCGCAGGGCGCGCTCGAGCCGCTTGCGTTCGATCTCAGCCGCCTCGCGGCTCCGCCGATCCTTTTCGTCCTGCAACGCCCGAATCACGGCAGGACCCAGTCTGGCCGGGCGGTCTTTCAGCACGTAGTCGCTGGCGCCGGCCAGGAGGCATTCAACAGCCGCCTCGTCACCCAACGCGCCGGTCACCATGATCACGGGAATGCGTGGGGTCCGATGACGTACCATCTGCAGAGCGCTGTGCCCATCGAATTTGGGGAGCTTGGCGTCGGCAAGAATGAGGTCCGGCTCAAACTCATCGAGCGCCTCTTCGAAATCTGTCTTGGTTTGCACGCGCTGCGCTATGAATGCGAGCCCAGCTCGGCGCAACTCGCGCTGCAGGACCTCCGCTTCCTCCGGTACATCCTCCAGCATCAGGATCTTCAGGTCAGGGTGAATGCTCATTGGCTTTCCCGTTGGGCGTGCGCACGCAGCAGCGCCTCGATTGTTTCCGCGGGGACCGCGGGGCTGTGCAGATAGCCCTGTGATACTTCGCAACCCAGCGCGGCGAGAATCTCCAGTTGGGCCAGGGTCTCCACGCCTTCGGCGACAGTGTCGAGATCGTAGGAGCGCGCGAGCGCGATGATCGTCGAGACGATGGCGTGCGATGCGCGGTCGGGCGTCAAGCGTCGGACGAAGGAGCAGTCGATCTTGAGGATGTCGATCGGCAGCTCCGAGAGCCGGCTGAGCGACGAGAAGCCGGTTCCAAAGTCATCGATCGCAACCCGCACACCTTCAGCGCGAAGCTGCTGCAAGGCCTCGGTGACCGATGCCGAATCCTGCAGGAGCTCCCCTTCGGTAATCTCCAGGTCCAGATCGACTCCAGAGCCGTTGGACGTTGCGGCGAGGTGCAGGAACCGTGCAGCGAGCCCTGGCTGACTCAATTCCGCTGTCGACACATTGATTGCCACACGCACCGGTGGCAGGTCGAACAGCCGCCAACGGCGGCAATCCTCGGCTGCCTGGCGCAACACCCACTCGCCGACACTTAGAATCAAACCCGTCGATTCCAACACCGGGAGAAACTCGCCCGGGGCGACGAGCCCGCGCTCCGGATCCCGCCAGCGCAGCAGCGCCTCCACACCCACGATGCGCTGGCTGCGCCGATCGATCTGCGGCTGGTAGTAGAGTACGAACTCACCCCGCTCGAGCGCCCCGCGCAGACGATGCTCCAGCGCAAGCCGCGCGGCGGTGCTGGAGCTCATTTCCTGGCGGTAGTAACGATAACTGGAGCTGCCGGCCTGCGCCGCATGCAGTGCCGCCTCGGCATTCTGTACCAACATCTCCGCCGCATTGCCATCCGTTGGAAAGCGGGCGAGCCCGCATTTGACGGGAGCCGGAATCTCCCGTCCCTTGACGGTGAGCGGACGAACAAAGGCATCGTTGATCTGCTCGTGGGGCGCCGGTGGTATCGAATCGTGAGGAAACACAACCGCGAAGGCATCGCCTCCCAGATGGGCCACGCGTTCGCTGCCCGCAAAACGCTGCCGCAAGCGATCAGCTACGCACTGCAGGAGCAGGTCGCCTATATGATGCCCGAACGAGTCATTGATGAGACTGAGACATTGCACGTTGAATGCAGCCACCACTGTCTCGCCGCCAAGATTCGGTGGCGGGCTGATCAGGCGCGCGACCCGCTCACAGAACAGCGTGCGATTGGCCAGGTCCGTGAGCGGATCGAAATAGGAGAGGTAACGAAGCGCGCTGTCCTTGTGCAGGTACTGGAGCGCAAATGACAGGTTGGCCACCATTTCCTGCAGCAGATCGAGCTCTTCGTCGCCGAGCATGCCCTGCTGCGTCGATGCAACAGTGAAGGCGCCCACGGGAGTGTTGTCAATCAGCAGTGGGAACGATGCCAGGCAGTAGTTGGTGAGTGTCTCGATCCGCTCCACGTCTGAGATGGGCCCGTCGTACTCCTTCGCGGTATCAAACGCAATCAGGTCTCCGGTACGCAACACGCGCCCGGTCACACTACAATCGGCATCAGGGCCATTGCCAACGCGAAAGGTGACACCCTCACGGCCTTCGGCACCCCTGCCAGCCCACGCATGCGGGCGGGCAATGCCCTTACCTGGATCGATCAGCGCAACGAACGCGTAGGCGTAGTGGCCAACTTGGTACGCGATGCGGCAAGCTTCCTCCAATAACGCCGGCTGGTCACGAATGCGCACGACCGCCGTGTTGATGCCCGAAAGCATCTGCAGAACACGCGTCAGACGCCGGATTCTCTGCTCGGCCTCCTGCTGCTCGCGGCTCATGGCCGCATCGCGTAGCGCCCGCTGCACGGCGGGAGCGAGCCGTGCCAGGCGATCCTTCAGCACATAGTCGCTGGCGCCAGCGATCAGGAATTCGACCGCGGCCTCATCACCCAGCGCCCCGGTGACCATGATCACGGGCATGAGCGGGTCTTTCTGGCGCACCATCTGTAAAGCGCTGCGCCCATCGAAAGCCGGCAGTCTGGAATCGGCCAGCACCAGGTCCGGCTCGAACTGCTCCAGCGCCTCCCCGAAAGCCTGCCGCGTGTGCACCCGCCGGGCGGCGAATTCGAGCCCGGATTTGTGCAACTCGCGCTGCAGCACTTCCGCCTCCTCCGGAACGTCCTCGAGCATCAGGATTTTGAGCTCATCGGACATCGCAGCTGTCAGCTTTCCTTGGGGGGTTTGTTGATCAACATCCAGTACAGGCCCATCTGGGTGACGACCGCGGCGAACTCTTCAAAATGCACCGGCTTGCTCACATAACTGTTCACGCCCAGATCGTAGGTGCGCAGGATATCCTTGTCCTGCGTCGATGAGCTCAACACCACCACGGGGATCTTGCGGGTGCGCGGATCTGCCTTGAGTTGCTGCAGTACCTCGAGGCCGCTGATCTTGGGCAGGTTCAAGTCGAGCAGCACCAGCCGCGGCGCCTCGGCGACGCCGCGGCCCGCGTAGGCGCCCCGGCCGAACAGAAAATCCAGTCCCGCCGCGCCGTTCTTCAGCCACACCAGCCGGTTGGCCAGATTCTGCTCCTTCAACACGCGGATGGTCAGTTCCGCATCCTCCAGGCTGTCTTCGATCAACAGGATCTCAACCTCGTGGTGCACATCGGCCATGCTGAACCTTCAGGTGTTGGCAATGGGGAGGGAAAAATAGAAAGTCGCGCCGGCCCCCGGTGAGCCCTCGGCCCAGACGCGCCCGCCGTGCTTGTCGATGATACGTTTGACGATGCCGAGGCCGACGCCGGTACCCTCGAATTCTTCGGCGTCGTGCAGACGCTGGAAGATGCCGAACAGCCGGTGGCCATACTCCGGCTCGAAACCAACTCCGTTGTCCCGCACGGCGCAGATGCTTTCGTTGCCGGTCACGGCCGCGCGGATTTCGATCTGCGCCAGCTCCCGCGGGCGCGTGAACTTGATCGCGTTGGCCAGCAGGTTGAGCAACACCTTGCGGATGGCGGCCGTGTCGCCCCGAATGTGGGGCAGCTCGTGCAGCTGCACGTTGACCTGCCTGCCGGCGAAGGACGGCTGCAGCTCCTCCAGCACGTCGCGGGCGAGCGCCTCGAGATTGATGTCGGCGAGAATGAGCTCGCGGTCCCCGGCATGCGCAAAGGCGAGAATGTCCTTGATCAGCATGCCCATTCGGCCGGCATTCTTGCGCACGACCGCGATGAGCCGACGGCCCTCCTCATCGAGCTTGTCCCCGTATTCCTTGTGCAGGATGCTGGAAAAGTTATCGATGGCGCGCAACGGTGCCCGCAGGTCGTGGGACACGGAGTAGCTGAAGCTCTCCAGGTCCTTGGCTGCTGCGTCGAGCTGCTGCGTGAGTTCGGCTACCCGCTGCTGCAGCTGCAGGTTGACTCGGCGCAGGTCGGAATCGCACTCCTCAACCACGGCGCGTCTCCGCATCGCACTGCACAATGAACGCTGGAACCGCGCCTATGCGCGCTGCAGCTAAGCTACGCCGACCCGGTTGGCTCGGCAATAGCCGCACGGGCGAACTGCGTCCGCCCGCGTGGCATGCACGCGGTCCGCTGGTTGGCTAACCGATCGGTGCCATCAGGTGTTGATACGGTGTACCTGCCCACATGACGTAAGGGCTCTTGGTGTCAGGGTCCGCGCTCTTCGGATAGGTGTCATAAAAGGCGGCATCGGCGCCGACAATCATCACGTGCGGACCGGTCTTGATCCAGTGATTGGTGGAGGTCGGCTTGGTCGCGTAGGGGTCGGTGTTGCTGGCGTCCGTACCGCCGGCCAACATGTACATGAGACCGACCTTGCCCGCCGGCGGCGCCTTGTGGTTCAGATACGCATCGATCCAGTCACCGGAGTTCTTGTCCCAGCACATCGGGTCCGGGCCCGGTGTAGCGGGATTGTCGGGCATGCACGTGAACCCATTGGTCCCCTTGCGAAGCGTGCGCATTCCCCCTTTGGGGTCGGGAGCAACGATCGTGGCCTCCGCAGCGACCTTCTTCGGCGCCGCCTTCATCGCGCTCGCAATCAGCTGATCGTCCGTGGCGGCCGGCGCGTCCGCGGCAGCCGCACCGTGATGCATCGGTGGCGCAGTGGCGGGAGGCGCGTCGGCGCTCAGTACGATCCCGCTGAAGCCGAGAATTGCTGCACCCGCACACATCCAGCGAATTGGTTTGCTCATGAGACTCCCCGCAGGCCAAGTTTATTCGTGTGTTGTATCTGACTCCCTTCCGCCACCACCTGCAACTGTGGCGGCCTGCTAAAATGGGCGGCTATGAAGCCCATCCTCAATATTGCAGCGTACAAATTCCTGCCCTTATCCGCCCTGAAGCCCCTGCGCAGCCGTTTGCAGGCACTGTGCAAGGACGCCGATCTCAAAGGCACGATTCTATTGAGCCCGGAAGGGATCAATCTGTTCGTGGCGGGAGCGGCGGACGGCATCGAGCGGCTGCTGCGCGAGTTGCGCAGCTGGCCCGGACTCGAGGACCTGGCGCCCAAGGTGAGTGCGACCGCGGATCAACCTTTCCGCCGCATGTTGGTACGCCTGAAGAAGGAGATCATTGCGTTCGGCATTCCCGGTATCGACCCTGCACGGCGAACCTCGCCGAAGCTGTCACCCAAAGAGCTCAAGCGCTGGTTGGATGAGGGCCGTCCGGTCACGTTGCTGGATACGCGCAACGATTATGAGGTGAAGCTCGGAACCTTCCGCAATGCATTGCCGATCGGCATAGCTCATTTTCGTGAGTTTCCGCAGGCAGTCGCGCGCCTGGCTCCCGAGCTGAAGGAGCAACCCATCGTTATGTTCTGTACCGGCGGCATCCGCTGCGAGAAAGCCGGACCCTTCATGGAGCGCGAGGGGTTCAAGTCCATCTATCAACTCGATGGCGGCATTCTCAAGTACTTCGAGGAATGCGGTGGCGAGCACTATGCCGGCGAGTGCTTCGTGTTCGATCAGCGGGTGGGCCTGGATCCCAGCCTGCAGGAGACCGGCGCATCGCAGTGCTTTGCCTGCCAGACTCCGTTGAGCGAGGCCGATCAGCAACACGAGCACTACGTTCCGGGCGAATCCTGCGCCTATTGTTTTAAAACGCCCGCGCAGCACATGGCGGCCAACATCGCGCGCCGCCACGAGCAGATCCGGCGGTTCGCCGCTCCCCTGCCCGGGAGTGAGCCCTACGATCACTACAGGCCGGTTACAGTTCCGGCGCGTTGTGACGGGCAACGATTGTCAGACACGCTGTGTGACGTGTTTTCCCATATTCCGGCTGAAGTCTGGCAGCAACGCCTTGCTGCGGGGCGCGTATTGAATGGCGCAGGTCAGCCTGTTCCGGGCACCCAGGTGGTGCGGGCGGGGGAGCGTTACCAGCACAGGGTTCCCGCCGTGATCGAACCCAACGTCAACATGCAGATCGAGCTGCTGCATGAGGACGAGGCAGTGATCGTGCTGAACAAGCCTGCCCCTCTGCCTATGCATGCCGGGGGGCGTTTCTATCGCAACACCCTGCAGCATGTGCTCGACACAATTTATTATCCGCAGAAGCCTCGTCCATCACATCGGCTGGATGCCAACACGACCGGCGTGGTCGTGGTCGCGAGGACGCGCCACTTCGCTGGACAGATCCAAGGGCAGTTCGCGCGCGCGGAGGTGGACAAGGTCTACCTTGTCCGTGTGATGGGGCACCCGCTCGAGGATGAATTCATTTGCGACGCTCCCATCAGCAGCGACGCCGGCAAGCTGGGCTCGAGAACGGTTGACCCGGATTCGGGCTTGCCCGCACTTACGAAATTTCGGGTGCGGGAGCGGATCGAGGATGGCACAGCCGTGCTGGAAGCCCGGCCGCTGACCGGCCGCACCAATCAGATCCGCATCCACCTGGCACACTTGGGTTACCCGGTCTGTGGGGACCCGGCCTATATGGCGGGCAGCCGCCTGGGCGAGACTCAGACTCTGGAAGTCGATGCGCCACCGCTGTGCCTGCACGCCTGGCACATCGGGTTCAGACATCCTTTGGACCAAAAGACGGTCACGTTTACTGCGCCGCTGCCCGCTTGGGCGGTCACAGCCGACCCACCAGCAGCCGGGTAGTAGCCAACCGCTGCACCCTCGGGGCCTGGCTGGTGCGTATCAACTCTCAGGTACACGCGCATTTCATGCCCTGGGAGAACGTCCATGCCCGTACGCGCCCGTCTCTTCGCCACAGCCACTATCGCCTGTCTGTCGCTCTGGAGCTTGCCGCTCGCGGTGGCGGCCGGCCCGGAGCTGAGGCTTCCCTCGTTCGAGCATTTGCAGCGCCTTGCGACGGATTCCGTAAACCTCACGATCGGCCAAGGCCCCCTCGGCATCGTTTCCTGGGCCCTGAGCCAGTCTGAGGATCCTGAGGACCGCGAGGTCCAGAAAGTGGTGCAGGGCTTGAAGTCGATCCACATCCGCAGCTTCAAGTTCGCCGCCGACCATCAGTACTCGGCATCGGACATCGATGCCCTCCGCAGCCAATTGTCCGCGCCGGGCTGGAACGCGCTGGCACAAATACATGAGCACGGCGAGCAAGCCGAGAATGTCGACATCTACGTCTCGAATGATCACCAATTGGTGAATGGGCTGGTGGTCGTCGCCAGCGGTCCGCGCGAGCTCACGATTGTGAACATCGTGGGCTCGGTCGATCCCGCAAAGGTCGCCCTGCTCGGCGGCCACTTGGGTCTGCCCGCGCGCCTTGGTCTGCCAGCTGCGCCCATGTAGCATCCTCGCGGCGGTTCAGGTGCAGGCTGCCCTTCGTTGCCAAAGATCGAGCCACGCGAGCCCGATGAGCTGCTTGCCGCCGCGCGCGCCGGCGAGAGCGACGGTTTTGCGGCGCTCGTCCGGCTGCACCAGGCGCGCGTTTTCAGCATTGCGCTTCGCATGCTGATGGATAGGGCACTTGCCGAGGATCTGGCGCAGGAGGTCTTTCTGCAACTCCACCACAGCATCCGCTCGCTCGATTCGCACCAGCACCTGGTGTCCTGGTTACGGCAGGTAACCACGCGCCGCGCGATCGATCGGCTTCGGCGGGAGCGGCGTACTGAAACGCTAAGTCTCGACGAAAGCCCTGGGCTCGACGAGAGCCTCGGGCTCGCCGCTTCCGAGCGTGATGCCGACCCCCTGCTGCGGCAGCATCTTCAGTCGCTGATCGGCAAGTTGGCACCCATGCCACGCGCCATCCTGCTGTTGCGGTACCAGGAGGACCTGGATCCACTCGACATCGCACAAACCCTTGCAGTTCCAGTCAACACGGTGAAAAGTCATCTGAAGCGCTCGCTGGCAGCGCTGCGTATGCAGCTGTCGGCCGGCGCGCCGCTCGATGAAAGTGGTGAAGCGTGAACGAAGAGTTCGATGAGCAGTTGCGCCGGGCACTTCGCCCGGTCGATCCGGGTGAAGCTTTCACCGCTCGCGTCCTGGCTCGGATCTCCCCTGAGCCACGCAACTTGCGTGTGCGCTGGCGCCGCGCGGCTTGGATTCCCGCAGCCCTCGCTGCATCGGCACTGCTGGCCGTTGTGGGTCTTCATGAGTGGCAGCAACGGCAGAAAGAAGCGGGGCTTGCTGCGCGCACACAGGTGCTCGAGGCATTGCGTGTCACCAGCCAAAAGTTGGATCTCGCCTATCGGCTCATCAACACGTCGTCCCGGCCTGCGTCGGACCGCGATTCTGGCGCCTGACACATGCGAGAGGCTATGGGCAAGCTCGTTGGGACGCTGTTAGTGGTGTCGCTGGTTTCACTACCGGTGTTTGCAGCCGCGCCGCCCCTGGGACAGCTTGCGTTACCGAGCCTCGAGTCGCTGGAACCGCAGGCGAAAGACTCCGTATCGATCTCGCTCGACGCTTCACTCCTCGCCGTGGCCGCGCGATTTCTCGACAGTGGCCAGCCGGAGGATCGCGCAGTGAAGGAGATCATCGCGGGTTTGCAGGGCGTCTACGTCAGGAGCTTCACGTTTGATCATGCGTTCGTCTATCCGGCGAACGCAATCGACTCGCTCCGGAAGCAACTCCACACCGCGTGTTGGCAATCGATCATGAGTGTGCGCAAGGGCAACGAGGATTCCACCGTCGACATTTTCATCTGCCAGCTGCAACAGAAAGCCCGAGGACTGGCGATCATCGCGGTCGAACCGCGCGAGCTCACCATAGTGAACATCGTGGGTGCAATCGATTTGGATAAGCTTCACCGCCTCGAGGGGCATTTCGGGATTCCCCGCCTGCCCGAGGCGAAGTAATCGGCGATGCGGAGGCCGGTGTGGTTGCAGGGCCGTAGTCGGCCATGAGGGCGCCGGTGTAGCATCGGCCGCATGACCCACTATCACATTCGCCCCTGCACGCAGGACGACGCTGCGACTGTCGCTCGACATCGCGTTGAGATGTTTCGGGACATGGGCGAGGTCCCGACGGATGACCTGGCCCGGGAACTGCTCGACAAATCCACTTCGGCCTTGGCAGCCGCCTTGGCGGATGGCACGTACGTCGGGTGGCTGGCGGTCGGCGATCCCGGCAACGTGATTGCAGGCGCCGGGGCGCACATCAAGCCACAGCTCCCGCGGATTTCGCATGATCGGGCGCGCGTCGAGGTGACACCTGTCCCACTCGTTGTCAATGTGTACACTGAGAGCGAATGGCGGGGCCAGGGAATCGCACGAGCGCTGATGCGTGTGGTGATGAAATGGGCGGCGACACGCGGGGCAGACCGCGTTGTGCTACACGCCTCGGATGCTGGCCGTCCACTCTACATCTCGCTAGGCTTCCACCCGACAAACGAAATGCGCTGGTTCCCCCCGACGGATTTCGATCACCCCTGACTCTCTTGCGGGGTGCGCTCCCTTGGGTAAATTAACGCGTAGAGTCGCAATAACCGGCGCCACCGGGTATCTGGGCCGAGCGATCACCCCGAAGCTCTGCGAGAAAGGGCACCAAGTCCGGGCGCTCATCCGGCCTGGCAGCGGTGCCCGAGTGGCCCCGGGTGCGGAGACCCACGAGCTGGATCTGTTCGATGTCAACGAGCTTGCAGGCGGCCTCGAGAATTGCGACACAGTAGTTCACCTAGTGGGGACCGCACATCCGAGTCCTCGGAAGGCTCCCGAATTCACGCGGGTGGACCTGGCATCAGCCCGTGCCTGCATTGCGGCAGCGCTGCGTTCTGCTGTAACACACTTCGTGTACGTTAGCGTTGCTCAGCCTGCGCCGGTAATGAAGGCGTACCTCTCGGCACGTGCAGAGGCGGAGCGCGTATTGTCGCAGTCGGGCCTTACCGCTACCGTGGTCCGGCCCTGGTACGTGCTCGGACCTGGGCATCGGTGGCCGATACTCCTTGTGCCGGCCTACGCCCTGGCCGACCTAATCCCGGGTTTGCGCGCCGGCGCTCGACGACTGGGTTTGGTGACTCTCGCGCAAATGACTGACACCCTCGTAGATGCGATCGAACGCCCTCCCAATGCGGGAATGACTCGTCTGCTCGAAGTGCCGCAGATCAAATACCGCCGTGCCGACTGATTCTCGCGCTGCAGGCCCTGTCGCGCCCGATCGCGCCATAGGCTCCGAACCCCATACCGTGCTCGCGACGACCGATCGCCCGCGGCCAATGCGGCGACCGAGCGGCGACCGAGCGGCCAGCGAGGGAACCCCCAGCGGGGGTCAGCGACGACCGAGCGGTCAGCGAGGGAATCCCCAGCGGGGAGGGAATCCCCAGCGGGGGCCGTACGGTGTCCTGCTGCTTGCTGGAGGCTTGTCCGCGCTTGGGTTCGCGCCATTGAATCTGTGGCCGCTGACGTTTCTTTCGCTGGCCCTGCTCATCCATTACCTGCTCGAAGCGAAGCGCCTGCGTCAGGCAGTGGCTCGAGGCTGGGTCTTCGGTGCCGCTCACTTTGTGGTCGGACTCAACTGGATTGCAACGGCCTTTACCTACCAGGACAACATGCCGGCCTGGCTTGGATGGGCCGCAGTCCTGCTGCTGTCACTGTACCTCGCCCTCTTTCCCGCGCTGGCCGGAGCGCTTGCGTGGCGTACAGCGCGCCGACACAGGCTTGGATTCGTTTTTGTTTTTGCCGCTGCGTGGATGTTGTCCGAGTGGCTACGGGCCACCCTCCTGACAGGCTTCGCCTGGAACCCACTGGCAGTCATCTACCTCGAGCTGCCTTGGGCGGCTGAAGGGGCACGCTGGATCGGAACGTATGGCCTGTCGGGCCTGTGGGTACTCAGCGCCGGTTTGTTCTGGGTCGGCATGCGGCTCAGATGGCGCGCGACGCTCGCCCTCACTCTCGTGTTGGGCGCGATTGCGCTTGCTCTGAGTCAGCCCATGGCGCCCGGGAGAGCGATGGTCCTCGGGCAAGAGCCACGGGCCGGAGCAATCCCCTTTCGGATCGTACAGCCGAATATTGGCGAAGATGAAAAACATGACCCGGAACAGGAGGACCGAAACGCAGGCCACTATGTCCAGCTGTCCGGGCGCCCGCCATCAGTCCCTCGGCTGCTACTGTGGCCCGAGGGCGCAACACTACGTTTTCTCGATGTTGAGCCGAAAGCCCGAGTGGAGCTGGCGGCATTGCTTGGCCCGCGCGATCTACTGATCACCGGGGGCCCATCGGTCACATTGGATCTGCACGGCAATGATGATGTGTATCACAACAGTGTGTTTGCGCTCGACAGAGCGGCTGCTATCCGCTGGCGCTATGACAAGGCCCATCTCGTACCTTTTGGGGAATACCTGCCTGTTCGCCAGATTCTGGGACGCATAGGTCTGTCCCGACTCGTACCCGGCGATGGCGACTTCCTGCCGGGCCCCGGACCCCGCACCTTCCTGCTACCCGGCTTCAATTCCAAAGGCGTGCCTGCTTCGGTTGGCGTGCAGATCTGCTACGAGATCATTTTCTCCGGTCGCGTCGTCGATGAAGCGCGACGCCCCACGTTCTTGTTCAATCCTTCCAACGATGCCTGGTTTGGCGCGTGGGGACCTCCTCAGCACCTGGCCCAGGCGCAGTTGCGCGCTATCGAGGAAGGTATAGCCGTGCTACGCGCAACGCCCAACGGAATCTCGGCGTTGATCAGCCCGAGCGGACGCCTGGTCGCCATCGTTCCGAGCCAACGCGCAGGCGTGATCGATGGATTCATACCGGAGCCGCTCCCGCCAACTGTCTTCTCGAGACTTGGACTCTGGACCAGCGCGCTGTTTGGCCTTTGCCTCGGCGCCGTTGGAATCCTCCTTGCAGCGCGCGCCGCAGGCGCGCCCCTATCCGCACTCGCCGCCCAGTAACCCACTTTTAAGTTCCGGATTCGGCGGGGTTGCACCCAACCAGATCGACATCAGGGCGCGCGAGAAATCCTCGCCTTCGATCATGCCCTTGGGAACCCCATTTACGGACACTTGAATGCCGGCATGCGGCAGGCGGATGAGCGTGAGTTGCTGGCCGCTCTTCATGTCGGACATCCAAGTGTTGAGTTTCGCTATCCGCGCGCTGAGGGCGGCGGATTGACCGGCGCTGCTGCGATCAAACCCCTCGGCGAATCCCTTGCGCAGATCCTCGACGCCCACGTTGCGGACGAAGTGCAGTACGAGCTGTTGTGGCGTGTCGGATTCTATGAGCGGCTTTGGATCCTTGCGGGGTTGGACGACATACAACGCCGCGATATACACATTGACTTTCAGGAAAGTCGCTTTGCGTACGCCCAGCCCATTCAGGCTGAGGTCAGTGCCGTTCACCTGAACATGCCCGGGGAAACTGATGTCCCGGCATGTCTTATCCTGTGCCGCGCAGACACCCGTGGCCGCAGCCAGGCATATCAGCCAAGTGTGCTTCATGTTCTTTGCGCTTCCCTAATTTTCGCGATGTGGATGAGCGCGATGCCCAGCGCCCAAGGGTAGAAGTAAAGCAGAGTAGCGGCGCGCTCACGGACCGGCAGCGGCACGGGCGCCAGCAACAATACCGCGGCGAAAGGGAAAGCCGGAGCGACGCTCCATACAATCCGGGCCCACGCCGGCAGTGCAATGAAGATCGAGAGATTCGCGAGCCAGCCGAACAGCAGACACACCCCCAGCACGACCTCTGACAGAGAACCGGGATGGACAGAAAACGTCACTCCGTAGCGGACGGCGGCAACAAACGCCCGAGCGCCACTGCCAACCCCATGCAGGCCGGGCGTTATCCATGAGACCGCATAAAGTACCCAACCTGATATCGCAAGGCGTCGGATGGTCTTCAGTCCTAAGCACCGCGGCTGAGGGGGCACATTATGCATTCTCCGGGGGCAAACCCGCAGGATGGGCGGGTGCCTTACCCTGGATTATTCCGGCTCCCGCCACCCTCCAATTGTCATTGGAGACACATGGGTTTAGCCTTGGCGGCTGCAGGCACGCTGAAGCATGACTAAGTACAAAAGCGCGCGCCTGAAGTGGGACTGTGTGAACCGGAGTTATCACCAGGAGTTGCTCATGAAAAGATCGAATTGGCTCGCGGTCAGTGCCGCGGCCATGCTCATGCTTGCATGCTCGAATCAGAAAGCCCCCGCCGAAGAAGCCATCGCCAAGCTCGATACCTCACTGGAAGCCATTCACGATACCGCGGCGAAATATGCGCCGGATACGTTGAAGAGCGTCGAATCGCAAGTCAGCGCCCTCAAGCAGAGTCTCGCCAAGGGCGACTACAGCAGCGTACTGGCCGCGGCTCCGGCGGTCGCCACAGCCATCAAAGCTCTCAGGGAAGATGCGCAGACGAAGTCGTCCGAAGCGGATGCGGCGCTTGCGAAAGTCAAGCAGGAATGGCGGACGTTGACATACGAAGTGCCGAAGTTGGTAGCCGGCCTGCACACACAAGTAGACACCCTGTCGAGTGGGCGGGGTCTGCCCAAGGGTGTCACGAAAGCCTCCTTTGCGTCCGCGAAGGACGGTGTTGCATCCCTGGACGCAATGTGGACTGATGCCAACAACACCGTCTCGAGTGGCGACTACGCGGGTGCGGTGACCAAGGGACAGGCGGTCAAGGACAAAGCAACCGAGCTCATGCACGCGTTGGGGATGAAACCAAGCTGACGCACACGGTGTCGGGCGGAAGATAGCCGCCCGACACGGGCCTGGGCCCGCCGTCCAAAACTAAAGAATCTGATAGCGGACCCAGGCCGCTACGCGGTCTCCTTGCGCATCCGGCAACTAGCCAAAGGGTGCGCAGCATGGTTTGGTCATCACGGTTCGCAAGCTGGCGAGTGGGGCTGGCGACTCTTGCCAGTGTCGCGGCGGGCAACGGCACGCACGCGTCCGATCATTTGGACACCCCCACAGTGATCGCTGATCCGCGAGCTGATATCGGCGACGTTTATGCATGGATGTCGCCCGACGCCCGGCAGTTAAACCTCGTAATGACCATTGTGGGCCATAGTTTCTCGGACAAGCTTCAATACGTATTCCATGTCGATAGCGGAACGCGGTTTGGAACCACGAGCGCAACGACCACCATCGTGTGCCGCTTCCCGGCCGCGCAGCAGTTGGAATGCCGGGCCGGCGATGCTGACTATGTGCGGGGAAACGCGAGCGCCCCCGCTGGCTTGCAGGGCCACAATCGTCGGTTTCGGGTCTTCGCCGGACTGCGCGACGATCCATTCTTCAACAACGTCAAGGGAACGCGGGCGGCGTACGACAAGGCCTCTCTCGCGTTGCGTAACGGGACCGCCTCGAATGCCGCCGGCTGCCCGAATTTCGACCATGCGACCTCGCGGACCATCCTGGATGAATGGCGGCAGACGGATGGCGGCCCCGGAACGAACTTTCTGGCTGGCTGGACACCCTCTTCCCTCATCATTTCGGTCGACCGGGAGGTATTGACGAAGGGCGGCACCCTGTTGGCCGTCTGGGGCGCAACCACCCTGGCGGGCCGGCAGCTCGATCGGCAGGGCCGCCCTCTCACCGGCAATGCGTTGCTCGGGCCGCTCGCCGACGAAAATGTGAGTTATCAGCTCAAGGAGGAATACAACGCAGCGACGCCGGCGACGGGGGCACGGTTCGTGCCCGAGATACAGAAGTCATTGGCTCTGTACGACAGCTTCGACGGTCAGTGCGACAATCAACTCCTGGCTGATCGGCAGGCGCCAGCCGCGAATCGCTACCGGCCACTGGCCACGCTGCTCGCGGACGACCGGCTGTGGGTCAACAGCACGTCGGGTGTTTGCACTCAACTGTTTGCCGTCGAGCTGGCGAACCTGGCGGGCCGGCGTGAACTGCTGGGCGACTGCGGCGGCAGATCTCCCAACTATGATGCCGTCAATGTCTATCGATCCTTGTTGGTAGACGCGAGCAACAACAGCGTTGACGACGGAGTTCACCGCGATGAGCGGGCGCACTCCGCGACGGCATTTCCATTTCTGGCGCCGCCAGATGCTCCAGGCGCCGGCAACAAGCAGGCCGGGACCGCATACAAATGACACTCCGTCGCGATGGCTATGCCGAGCGGGCGGCGCATCTCGGTCGCCAGCGAAAGCCCCTCGCGACCCGCGCGATTGCGGGCCTCCTATTCGCCAGCACGGCGCTGGTGCTCTCCAGTACCGCGGTGGCGCATACCGGCACTGGACTGGCCGGCGGCTTTGTGCCCGGCTTCCTGCACCCCTTCAGCGGCCTGGATCATCTGCTGGCCATGATCTGCGTAGGGCTTTGGGGTGCGTTCCTTGGCCGGCCACTGATTCACGTCCTGCCCGTCGTGTTTCCCGCGCTGATGGTAAGTGGTGCGGCGTTGGGCATGTTCGCAGTGCCGGTGCCGCCAGTGGCAATCGGTATCGCGCTGTCTGTGTTGGTCCTGGGAAGTTGCATCGCGTTGGGTGTGCGCGCGCCCGTGTGGGCAGCCTCCCTGATAGTGGCGGTATTCGCCCTGTTTCACGGCTATGCGCACGGCAAGGAGCTGCCATCGGCGGCCGATCCAATCGGCTACAGCGCCGGATTTACACTCGCAACAGGAGCCCTGCACGTAGCGGGCATCAGCATTGGCTGTCTGCATGGCAGGCCGGGCGGCGCGCTGGCGCTTCGCAGCCTGGGTGGGATCATAGGCGCGGTGGGACTCTGGTTCCTCTGCCAGGCGCTCGGCTCTTGAGGGCGCAGGTATTTTCACCGGTTCTATGCTGCGCAGCAGCCGGGCTGCTGCTCGCCTGCCTGCCTGCCGCGTGGGTTACCAATCGGCGGGTGTTGATCGCGCTGCGCGTAGCCGCGAGCTGGCTCATCGCGGTGGCGATGTTAGGTGCGCTGCTGCAATTCCTGCCCGTCACACCGGGCTATCTGCCTGATCATATGGAGTAGGACGCGGCCGCGTCCCGACCCGAGATGCCATTACGCTGGAACAAACGAGCCTGGGCCGCATCAGCCGCGGTCCTCATTGGAAGCTGCGGCACTTCACTGTGTCATGCGCACGATTTCTGGCTGCAACCCGCTGAATTCTGGCTCCGGCCGGACACCACGACAGCCATGACTGTGCAGGTAGGACATGGTCCCTACCGACAACGCTCACCCATCCAGCCGAACAGGATCGCATATTTTGCGGCGATTGCTGCTGATGGGACCCCGATCGACCTGCACGGCGAGCTGCACCTGGGAGGCAACACCTCCGATGCCGACCTGAAGTTCCGCGCGCCGGGCGCCTATGTGTTGATTCTGGAAACGGACGCTCGGGCGCAGAGCCATCTGCCAGCCATCCGCTTCAACGACTATCTCAAGACCGAAGGACTCACACCGGCCCTGCTACAACGCGAGCGCACGCACCGTATGGACGCAGACGGATCCGAGAACTACAGCCGGCGTGCCAAGTCACTCGTGCAAGTTGGTTTTCCTGGAGCAGGCTCACAGGCGCAGGTCACGCGGCCAGTGGGCCTGCCGCTGGAGATCGTACCGGAAGTAAGTCCCTACCAACAGCCGCGGCCGGCAAACCTGCCGGTGCGCGTGCTCTATGAAGGCCGGCCGCTCGCAGGCGCGCTGCTCAAGCTGACCAACCTCGCGCAGGATGCCGCGCCACTGGAAACTCATCTGACCGATGGCACGGGCCACGCAACCTTCACACTGCCCGGCAGCGGCGCCTGGCTCCTCAACGTGATCTGGACCAAACCGTTGCCGAGCTCGCGGGAGACGGATTTCGAGACCGTCTTTGCGAGTTTGAGTTTCGGATTTCCCTGAAGTCCCTTGCGCGCGGCGCACGGTTTTGTGACGACCGTCACCGGCCGCGAATGAAATTTAATTTACTGGTGCCGCGGCCCCACGCCGCTAGCATTTCCCGGGTTTTCGCCGTGTGCGATGGCACCGGCCAACAGCCAAGGGGAATGAACTTTGAGACCACTCGACCGACGAACCCGGGTAGCTGCCGCGGTGGCGGCCACTCTCGCGGCCGTTACCAGCCCGCTCGTTTGCGCCGCTGATACAGACTTACAGGTATTGAAGCAGCAGGTACAGGATCTGCAACGGCAGATCGACAAGCTCGAAACACGTCAGGCCGCTGCCGGCCCCGCGCCGTCGGCCAGCCATGCTGCCGCAACGGCGGCACATGCCGGCTCCGAGCCCTCGTTCTACGCCGGGCCGGTCAAAGTGACGTTGAACGGCTTCGTCGAATTGATGGCCATCGACCGCAATCGCAACGAGGCTGCGGATTGGTCGTCCAACTTCAACACTGCGATACCGTACCCCAATGCACACAATTACTACTTGTCGGAGTTTCACCTGACCGAACGGCAGAGCCGCATCGCGGCCCTCGCCCAGGGTCCGGCGGATGCGAACTACGCTACCGAGGCGTACGTCGAAACGGACTTTGGCGGGTCTACCACCAACGGCAACTACAACCAGAGCGCGAGTTTCGGGCCGCGGGTGCGGCACTTCTATGCCGATCTGCAGAGCCGTCAGCACGGCTGGTACGTGCTGTTCGGTCAGACCTGGAGTCTCGTCACGGCTGAAAAGACCGGCATGCTGGCGCGGCAAGAGAACATTCCGCTCACCATCGACGGGCAGTATGTACCGGGCTTCGACTGGCTGCGGGTGGCGCAGCTGCGCCTGGTGAAGAAATTCGGCGACTCGCTCTCGGTTGGCATCTCGGCCGAGAACCCCGCCGCTCAGGTGGCGGCCGGCACCACTGCGCCGGCGGCAGCGAATCTGAACAACAACAGCTTCTACAACACTCCCGGCGCGAGCAACGCGTTCGCCTCGACGACCAACCTCAGTACGGACTCGGTTCCCGACATCGTGGGCAAGGTGGCCGTCGATCCGGGTTGGGGTCACTACGAGGTCATGGGTCTGACGCGTTGGTTCCGCAGCCGCGACATCATGGTCGGCGCACAGGCGAACCATATAAGTCATGGGTACGGCTTCGGGGGCAGCGTGCTGCTGCCGCTGGTACCAAAGGTGCTGGACTTCCAGGCGAGTTTCCTTGGCGGGCAAGGCATCGGGCGCTACGGCTCCGCCGGAGAGCCCGATGCCACAGTCAACCCTGCTGACGGCAGTCTCACGCCATTGCATGGCTACCATGCCCTTGGCGGGTTTGTGCTGCGGCCAGCGCCTGCATGGACTCTCATGGCCTATGGCGGCGTCGAGCACGTCAGCGCACGGTCGTACGACATTGCATCCGGGACAAGTCCGGCCCTCTATGGCTACGGATACGGCAGCGCACTCTTCAGTAACGCGGGTTGCGAGATCGAAGGGGCGACCGCTTGTGCGGCCAACACCTCGTCCATCAAGTCGGGGACGCTCGGGGGCTGGTGGAAGTTCTACGAAGGCGAGCTCGGCAATATGCAGATTGGAGTGACGGATACGTACATCCGGCGAGAGATCTTCGGGGGCGTGGGCGGCGCCCCATCCACCAGTATCAACATCGCACTGGTGTCATTCCGGTACTACCCCTACCAGAAGTAGGCCCTCGGCGGCGGGACTGCCGCACCGCGGATTCGCCGCTCCATCTATGCTCGGATGCGGCGATCTTGAGCACTCTGCCATCAGACACGTGGCAGAGTGCTTTTTTTTGGGCGCCCGGCCGCCCCTGCCCGGTCCGCGTGAAAGTTCTTTCACTGTCATCCCCGCACCGCCCAGTTAGCATTTTCCCCAAGGCCACGAACCTGACAGGCCTGTGGAGAAAGAGCCCATGATCATCAAACATCCGGTGCTCACGCTGCTGGCCAGCTGCGTGATCGTGCTATCGAGCCTGGCCGCCTGCGCCGCGGAGCCAACTTACAACCCGGATAACCTCCCGGCGGGTCAATTCACGCGCGTCGCCGACATCTGTCAGAACGTCATGGGATTGAGCCCCAACGAGCGGCTCGAGGGCGGCTACTGGATGGGCAACGACCGCCTGGACTACTGGACGAGCCACTACCGCGGCTGCATCGTGAGCCTGTCCGACTCGCTGCAAAACGCTATGGACGATGAGGCAACCCGGCAGGCGGACGCGGATTGCCGTGCCAAGGGTTACCAGCCCGGCAGCCCGGACCTGGCGCTGTGTGTCCTGCATTCGGTCAACAGCCACTCCAAGCCGGCACCGGCACAAGCCACCAGCGGGCAGGTGTCGCTCGTAAGCGAGCAGTTGCCAACGGCATCAGGGTCCTTCCTATACGCATCGCCACATGAGAACGCGCGCCGCGAAGAGGTGGCCTGCGCCGCCCTCGGCCTTGAGCCCTCGCACGGCGCGTTCAAAAGCTGCGTGAAAGGCCTCAGCGACACCTTCTATTCCATCGATCACCCGATCAACTGACCCGGCTGCCAAGTGCCTTATGATTGCCCAATAGCCAGCAGTCAGCTGCGAGGTCATTCATTGCGATCAAATGCGTCACCGGGCACGCCGGCCGCCCGGGTTCTGGTAATCGAAGACGACGTCGAAATGGCCGCTGCCATCGCAGCATGCCTGTCGGGTAGCGGGTTCCTTCCGGAGCCCTGTTTTACCGGCACGCAGGGACTGCGATTGGCTCTTAGTGGCCAGTTCGACGTCATCACCCTGGACCGGATACTACCAGGCTGCGACGGCCTGCAGATCGCGAAGGCCGTGCGCGACTCGGGCCTGCAGACACCGATTCTGATGCTGAGCGCACTCGCAGACCTCGATGATCGGCTGGCCGGACTGCGTGGCGGAGGCGACGACTACGTACTCAAACCGTTCGCCCCAGAGGAGCTGGTGGTGAGAATCGAGGTGCTGCTGCGCCGGCACAGCCGCGCACAGCAGCCGCTGCTGCTGCGGGTCGGTGAGCTGGAGCTCGATCTGGTGGCACGCGAAGCACGGCGCAACGGGCAGTCCATAGAGCTGCTGCCCATGGAGTTCAAGCTGCTGGAATTCATGATGCGCAATGCGGGTCAGATGCTGAGCCGGCGGGTGATCTTCGAGCATGTCTGGGAATATCACTTCGACCCGGGCACCAACCTGATCGATGTGCACGTCGGGCGGCTGCGCAGGAAAATCGATGCGCCCGGCAGGACCTCGCTCATCCGGACCGAACGCGGAGTAGGTTACATACTCGATGCAACTTAGAGAGCTCTCACGGACCAGCACTTTCCGGCTCACCCTGCTCTACGGTGCCCTGTTTTCAGCGGGAACCATCGCCCTGCTCTGGCTGGTCTACATGCGCTCGGCCGTCTATCTGACCAGCCGGGTGGACGGAATACTCAACACCGAAGCGGATGCACTCGCGAGCTCGCCGCGGCCGGGTCTGCGCCAGCGCGTCATCGAGGACCTCACACTGAACGGCAACCGCACCACGGTGTTTGGTCTCTTCAGCGCCAAGGGTGAGCGGGTCGCCGGAAATCTCGAGGCCATCCCTGCTGCCTTGCGCACCAATGGCCGGCCAGTGGAAGTTCCACCCCTACCGCAATTTCCAACGAGCGCCCGTCTGTTGGCGCGACGCCTGCCGACCGGAGAAACCCTGGTAGTGGGCCGTGATGTCAGCCAACTGCGCGAGCTGCGCTCCATTATCACTTCCGCGCTCACCTGGAGTGGCGTTTCGATTCTGTTGGTAGGCCTGGCATGCGGAATCGCCCTCAGCGTCGGGCCGCTGCAGCGGCTGCGCAACTTGCAGGCCGTCGCTCACGACATTGCGCGAGGCGATTTGAAGCGGCGGATGCCTACCAGTCAGCGTGGCGATGAGTTGGATATGTTCGCCACTACTGTCAACCACATGATGGGCGAGGTTGAGCGGCTGATGTCGGAGGTCAAGGGGGCGACCGAGGTCATCGCACACGACCTGTTGAATCCTCTGGCAAGCGCCACGCTCCAGCTGCGTCGTCTGCAGCAGGCCGAGAAGGTGGAACGCGACGACATTGCTCATATCGCGGGCCGCATCGAAGAGGTACTGGAGCGGTTCCGCGGCATTCTGCGGATTGCTGAGCTGGACGTCAGACACCGCCGCGCGGGATTCGTCAGCGTAGATCTCGCCGATGTCATCACGCCGGTCGCCGATCTCTATGCACCATTAGCCGAAGCTGCGGGAGTACGGTTGCTGCCAGTCGCTGAGCGGGGCAACACCGTGGACGCCGACCCGAAGCTGTTGTTCGAGGCACTCAGCAACCTGATCGACAACGCGATCAAGTTCGGCGGCCGCGGCAGCACCGTGCAGGTCCGGGCCGGCAAGGATGCCGCGCGGCCGCAGCTCATCGTCCAGGACAATGGCCCGGGTATCCCGGCCAACGAGCGAGCGGCCGTCCTGCAGCGTTTCTACAGGGCTGAACGGGCCCGCCCTGTTCCGGGGTCGGGACTGGGTCTGAGCATCGTTGCAGCGATCGTGCGGCTGCACGACTTCGAGCTCGTCCTGGAGGACGCTGATCCGGGCGTACGCGCTGTAATCGATTGCCACCCAACCCCAGCGGCAGGCCGAGTTTAATCATGCTGAACATCTCTACCCCGATTGCAGGTCCATCGCTGCGGCGCCGACTCGGATGGGGCCTATGGGGCGGCGCTGCCATCGGCATCGCCATCGCTCTGCTTCATCCCTGGCAGGGAAAGGCCAATCCGGCAATTGAGAACGTGCCCGTAATCCCCGCGGCGGCGGTTGTAAAAGTCGATCGGGAGGATCTGTACAAGGAGATCACCATCCCGGCGGAATTTCGTCCTTACAACGAAGTTGACGTGCACGCCAAGGTTTCGGGTTACGTCAAGCGGATGTACGTGGACATCGGCGACAAGGTGAAGGCAGGCCAACTGCTCGCTGCGTTGGAAATCCCGGAGCTGGGCGATGACCTGGACCATGCCCTCGCGGCGCAACGGCGCGCAGCGGCCGACTACAAGGATGTGCATCTCGCTTATACCCGCCTGCTGGAAGTCAACAAGGTGCATCCGAATCTCATTGCGCAGCAGGACCTCGACACCGCGGAGGCGAAAGATGCCACGGCCGAAGGCATGCTTGCCGGCGCAAAAGCCGATGCTGAAAAGTATCAGACCCTCGTGAGCTATACGAGAATTACGGCACCATTCGGCGGCGTCGTCACGAAGCGCTACGCCGACCCGGGCGCGCTGATCCAGGCCGGCACTGCCTCGCAGACGCAGGCCATGCCCCTCGTCCGAGTGTCCGATAACACACTCCTGCGGTTGGATTTCCCCGTGTCGGTGGACTATGTACGCGGCATCCGGCTCGACGCGCCGGTCACCGGCCGGGTTGACTCCCTCGAGAACCTGCAGTTCCAGGGCAAGATCGCGCGCTTCACGAACAAGATCGACGCCAGCACGCGCACCATGCTCGTTGAGATGGAAGTGCCAAACCCGTCACTGCAGCTCGTGCCGGGCATGTACGCGAATGTGACCGTGAAGATCGATCAACACCGGCAAGCGCTCGCGATTCCGGTGGAGGCGGTGCCACCGGGGGGCAAAAGTGTCCTCCTGGTCAACTCCTCCCACCATGTCGAGGAGCGTGCCGTAAAGCTCGGCCTCGAGACACCCGCGAAGTATGAAGTTCTCTCGGGGCTCAATGAAGGCGACCTGGTCATGGTGGGCAACCCGGCCCAGATCGCCGCCGGCCAGCAGGTCGCCCCCCAGATCGCAGCTCCCCTGGCCCTCCAGTGATCCTATGGCACGTTTCGCCATCCGTTATCCGTACCTGATCATCGTCATCTGTCTGATCACCTGTGTGGTTGGCATCACCCGTGTCATGAAGATGCCGGTGGACCTGTTTCCGGCCATCCGCATCCCCGTGGTGGTCGTGGCTACATTCTTCTCCGGGATGCCGCCCGAACAGGTGGAAACCGACATCACCGGCCGGTTCGAGCGCTTCTTCACGCTGGCAAGCGGTGTAGATCACATCGAGTCGCGCTCGCTGCCGGGCGTGAGCCTGATCAAGATCTACTTTCAACCGGGTTTTGACGCCGACTCCGCGGTCACCAGCATCGCCAACCTGGCAATGGCGGATTTGCGCAAGCTGCCGCCCGGCACGCTACCCCCGGTCGTGTTGAAGTTCGACGCGTCCAGCCTGCCGGTGTGCCTGGTCACTTTGAAAGGCGCGGGACTCAATGAGGCGAAGCTGCGCGATCTCGGCCAGTATGACGTCCGCAACCAGATCGCCGGAGTTCCGGGCGCCTCGGTCCCGCAACCCTTCGGCGGGAAATACCGCCAGATCATGGTGTACGTCGACCCGCTCAAGCTGCAGGCCCACCAGCTCAGCGTCATGGACGTCGTGCGCACGGTCAACGAGGCGAATCTCATCCTGCCGGCCGGGGATGTGAAGATCGGTCCCTACGATTACAACCTGTACGCCAACAGCCAGATCAATTCGATGTCGGACATCAATCATCTGCCGCTGAAGACGGTTGGCAACGCATCGGTGCTCGTGGCGGATGTCGGTACGGCGAAAGACGCCGCGCAGATCCAGAACAACATCGTGCGGGTGGATGGCCAGCCTTCCGTGTACCTGCCGGTGTTGAAACAGGGTGGTGACGCCAACACCATTGCCGTGGTCGATGGAATCCGGCAAGGCGTCTCAAACCTGCTGGACGTGCCCAGGCAGCTCATTGCGGACGTGGTCTTCGATCAGTCGAAGTTCGTTCGCAGCGCCATTGAGAATTTGGTTCATGAGGGCAGCATCGGACTCGTGCTGACGGGCCTCATGATCCTGGTATTCCTGGGCAGCATACGGGCCACCGTGGCCGTGTTTCTTTCCATTCCGCTCTCGGCGCTGGCGGCCTTCATTGCCCTGTCGCTCGGTGACAATACGGTCAACGCGATGATCCTCGGCGGGCTCGCGCTGGCCTTCTCCCGGCTCATCGACAATTCCGTCGTGGTACTGGAAAACATCTTCCGGCACCTGGAGCTCGGTGAATCGCCCGAGGTGGCGGCCGAACGGGGCGGAAAGGAAGTCGCGCTGCCGGTGCTCGCGGCAACGCTCACTACTGCGATCGTGTTCTTCCCCGTGACGTTCCTGTACGGCGTGAGCCGATTCCTGTTTACGGCGCTCGCCCTTGCCGTGGTGCTATCGCTGTCCGCCTCCTATTTCGTTGCGATGACGGTCGTGCCTCTGTTTTGCGCGCGCCTGATCAAGGGGGCTCATCGCCAGGAAGCTGCTCCGGAGGTGCAGATCGGGACCGCCCCTGTGAGCGCTGCGGGCTGCGGCGCCCCCGCCGGTCCGAAGTCATGGGGCCGGCGCTTCAATGCCTGGTTCAATCTGCGGTTCACGCGGATGCTCGACCGTTACGAGCTGACACTCGGGCGCGCCCTGCTGCGCCCGGTGGCGACGGTGTTGGGGATTACAGGGGTTTTCATACTGAGCCTGGGACTCTATCCGCTCGTGGGAAAATCCTACTTCCCGCGGACCGACCCCGGCCAGTTCGTGATCAATCTCAAAGCCCCTACGGGGACCCGCCTCGAGCTGACCGATCAGCTCGTCAACCAGGTCGAGCACATCGTGCGCACGGTCGTGCCCCGCAACGAGCTGCAGATCCTCGTGTCAAACATCGGCACGACTCCCGGCTTCTCATCGATGTATACGTCCAATTCCGGGCCGCACACCGCATTCGTACAGGTGGGGCTGCAGGACGGGCATACACGCAGCAGCTTTGAGTACATGGACCTGGTGCGCAAGCGCTTGGCTGAGCGCATGCCACAGTTGGCGGCCTATTTTCAGACCGGCGGCCTCGTCGACGCCGTGCTCAATCTGGGGCTGCCCGCGCCGCTGGACATCCAGGTGAGCGGCAGTAACTTCGAAGCCACCCACCGGACGGCGGCGCAAATCGCGAAACGGGCACGCGCACTCGCGGGCGTCAGCGATGTGTTGGTTCCCCAGGACATCGACTACCCCTCCTTGAGGCTCGATGTCGACCGGATTCGCGCCAGTGAGCTCGGCCTGAACGAGAAGGAGGTGGTCGGTAACGTCATCACGGCACTCACTTCGAATCAGATGATCGCGCCCAGTTACTGGGTGGACCCGAGGAGCGGTAACGATTACCTGCTCACCGTGCAGTACCCGGAAAACTTCATACATAACTTCGCGGATCTGTCGGCAGTTCCGCTGCGCGGCACCCATTCGGAGCAGGCGACCCAGCTCGATACAGTCAGCACCCTGCGCCATATCGAGTCTCCGACGGAAGTCGATCACTACCAGCTGCGGCGCGAGATGGACGTCTACGTCGCACCGTCAGGTGAAGACTTGAGTGGAGTGCTCAACCAAGTTGAAAACATCATCCACGCAATGAAGCTTCCCCCAGGAGTACGCGTCACGGTCCGCGGATCGGCACAAGCCATGCAGACGTCATTCGGCGCCTTTGGCTTCGGCTTGATACTCGCCACCCTGCTGGTCTATCTGATCCTCGTCGCACAGTTCCAGTCGTTCGTCGATCCGCTGCTCATACTGCTTGCCGTGCCTACGGGATTGACCGGTGTGCTTCTCATGCTCTACCTGACCGGCACGACACTCAACGTGATGTCACTCATGGGTGTCGTGATGATGGTGGGAATCGTCGTCTCCAACAGCATACTGATCGTCGAATTCACCAATCGCCTGCGAGAAGACGGTCATCCCTTACGCGCAGCGGTCTCCCTCGCGTGTCGCGTGCGGCTGCGCCCCGTATTGATGACCTCGCTTGCGACGTTGATGGGGCTCATTCCGATGGCCATGAAGCTCGGGACGGGCAGCGAAGCTTATGCCCCGCTGGCTCGCGCCATCATCGGCGGCCTTGCCGTGTCGGTTGTACTGAGCGTGTTCATCGTGCCCGCCGCTTACTACGTAGTTCATTATCGCCGCGAGCAGACGCGATGAAACAAAGGTTTCTGCTGAGCTTGGGCAGTGTGCTTTTAACAGGCGCCCTGTACTCGGCGCCAAGTCCGGCGCAAACGGCGGCCGCGCAGCCGCTCACCCTCGAGCAGGCGCATGCAATGGCCCTGAAAAACCATCCGGGAATCGCCGCGGCCGATTACCTCGCCCGCGCGGCGGACGAAGTTTTCAAACAGACCCGCTCCGGCCTGCTGCCCCAGGTCAATCTTTATGGGTCGGTGGTGCAGGCGCAGTCCGCGAATACGCGCATCATGGCCGGTGGACTCAACAATCCATCGGTGTTCAACCGTGCCGCCGCCGGTGCGGGGGTGAGTCAACTCATCACCGACTTCGGCAAAACGTCCAATCTAGCCGCGAGCTCGAAGTTGCGGGCCAACGCTGCGAGTCAGAACGCGGCAGCCACGCGCGAGCAGGTGCTGCTGGAGGTCGACCGCAGCTATTTCGGGGTACTCCAGGCACAGGCGGTGCAAAACGTCGCGCGGCAAACGCTGGCTAACCGCCAACTGCTCCTCGATCGGGTCAGCATTCTCGCCGCCAACAAACTCAAGTCGGATCTCGATGTGAGTTTCGCACGGGTGGCCCTTGAAGACAGCAAGCTCCTGTTACAGAAGGCGCAGAACGAATTCGACTCGGCATTGGCGACCCTGTCGGCGGTGCTGGGGTATCCCGACCAGCAGAACTTCAATCTGATCGAGGAGGCGCCCGCGCCGATGGGTGCGGAAGCTGATGTCTCGGCGCTCATCGACAAGGCCTTGCGCGATCGGCCGGAGCTCGCAAAGTACCGGGACGAACGCGACGCCTCGCTTCGCCTCGCGAAGTCCATGCGCGACGCCCGTTTTCCGACCATATCTGCGGTGATTGCGGCCGGCGACGCGCCTTCTCATGACGTGAGATTGCCCGACACGTACAGTGCAGGTGGCCTGCAAATCAGCGTGCCCCTGTTTGCCGGCGGGTTATACCGCGCACGGCAGCGGGAGGCGCAGTTGCGTGCAAAAGCCGCCGCAGAGTCGCTGCGTACCGTCGAGGACGATGTGGCACGCAATGTCCGGATCGCCTGGTTGGGTCTCAACAATTCGCGGCAGCGGCTGCGCACGACACAACAGTTGAGCCGCTACGCCGCTACCGCCTACGAGCTCGCCGAGGCGCGGTACAAGGCTGGCAGCAGCTCCATTGTGGAATTGAGCCAGGCGCAGCTCGAGCTGACATCGGCGCAGATCGCCGAGACAGGCGCGCGCTATGAAGTGCTAATTCAGGAATCCGCCTTGAGCTACGAGACCGGGGGAATGGCAGCTCGAAGCTGATTGGCGGGAGTGCTACTCTGCGCGCAGCGCATGAAAAGACCCCGGAGACCTTGAATGCCCCGATCAGAACCCAGAGGGACCGCGGCGTCGGCGTTGCGGACCGCCCTGCTGTGCTCGACTTTGCTGTGCTCGACTTTGCTTTGGGCACTTGTACCGGCCGCCCGGGCCGAGTCGGTACCCGCGAGTATTCGCGCTTGCGCGCTGGAAACCGATTCGCTCAAGCGTCTCATCTGCTTCGACAGGGAGGTCGCGCGTTACAGTGACCAACCGTCAAACGGTGGGACAACGCAGGCACCGCCTGGCGTCCCGCCCTCACGTGATCTGCGCTCGCAACCCACGACACCCAAAGTGCCGCCGGGTCCACCGAGGGAGGATCGGTCAGATTCGGCTGATCAGCCCGCCGCTCCCGCTGCTCCCGCCGCGGCGCCCAAACCACGGCATATCGCGGCGCGCGTCCTCAGCATCGAGAATTTCCCCGATGCCCTGGTTCTGCACCTCGACAACGGCGAGGTTTGGCAACAGATCCAGGAGGCCTCGGCTGACGTAAACCTGCACGCCGGTGACACAGTGTCGATCGACAGGGAACTGGGATCCTACTGGCTGTCCGGTAGCAATGGGGTTGCCATCAAGGTGAAGCAGAAGAAATAGGCCCCGCGCCTCAGACCTCGGCGGTGGTGACGTCAGGTCCTGTTGAGTGCCTTGAAACGTCCCGTGGCAGAGACATTCTCATCCGCCGCCTGCGCCGTCCAGTGCTCGTTGCGCCGGGCCACGAAGGAGCTCTTTGACAACTCTTCAAGGGAGCCGGCCTTGGCGAACAGGAATCCCTGACCCGCGACACAACCCAGCTCCAGGAGCGAGGCAACCTGGGGTTCGAGCTCGATGCCCTCGGCCACCGTGTCCAGTCCGAGCGTCTCGCCTAAAGTGATGACCGCGCGGGCCAGCTCGGGACCGTTCTCGGAATTGGTGAGGCGGCTGACGAACGAGCGGTCGATCTTCAGAATGTCGATGGGAAAGCGGTGCAGATAGGACAGCGATGAATACCCGGTACCGAAGTCATCGATAGCGAGCCGCACCCCGAGCGCCTTCAACTGTTGCAGACGCTCGAGGTTGGCATCGGTATTGTACATAATCGTGCTTTCAGTCAGCTCGATCACAAGATTAGTAGCCTCCAGCCCCGAGCCGGCCAGCGCAGCGGCAACATCCTGCAGCAACTCGCCGTGTTGCAGATGTCGCCCCGAGATGTTCACCGCAACCCGCAGGCCCGCGCCACCCGCGACACAACTTCGCCACGCATGCAGCGCGCGGCACGCCTCCATCAGCACCCAGCGCCCCAGCTTGACGATCTGGCCGCACTCCTCGGCGATCGGGATGAACTGATTTGGCATCAGGATGCCCGCCTCCGGGTGCCGCCAGCGAACCAACGCCTCCACGCCGAGCAAGCTGCCCGTACCGAGATCAACGATGGGCTGATATTCGAGGAAGAACTCCTGCTCAGCGAGGGCGCGGCCGATGTCCGCCTCGAGACGCAGCCGCTCGTGCAACACATCCTGCATTTGCGGCTCAAAGACCGCGTAGCGGTTCTTCCCTCCCGCCTTGGCATGGTACATGGCTATGTCAGCATTGCCGAGCAGCGATTCAGTGCCGGCAGCCGAGGTGGCGAACGCCACTCCGATACTGGCCGCAACTCTGACTTCAACGGCACTGAGCACAAACGGCGCGCCTAGTGTCTCGATCAACGATTCGGCCAGCCGCTGCACTTCATCGGGAGTGGCGATTCTTTCGAGCAGGACGGCGAATTCATCGCCTCCCAGCCGCGCCACCGTGTCCGAGGCGCGGGTGTTCTTCACGATGCGCTGGGCAACCGCCTGCAACAGACGGTCGCCGGCATCGTGCCCCAGCGAATCATTGATGGTCTTGAAATTGTCAAGGTCGAGGAACAATACCGCGACCGACCCGTGGCCGCGCTGCGCCAATGTCAGGGCGTGTTGGACACGGTCTTTGAACAGGGTGCGGTTGGCCAGCAGAGTCAGCGGATCGTGGAAGGCCATCTGCCGCAACTGCTCTTCGAGCGCCTTGCGCTCGCTGATGTCCCGAAAGTTGAGCGCCAGGCCGCGCACGGCCGGATCCTCCGTCAGATTGCTGCCGACGCTCTCGAGAACGTAGCGTGTCGCGCCGCGCTCGATGGTCAGTTCCACCGGGCCGATCGTTCCGCTCGATGTAGCGGCAATCTCAGTAAGAAGTGTTCGCAGGCGCTCACTATCCGGACCAGCCCAGACATCCAGCAGGTTCTTTCCCGTGACTTCCTCGGGCTTGAAACCCAGCGTGCGCTCGCAGGCAGGGGAAACGAAACGCAAACCGCCGTCTGCCTCCACAATCATAATGACATCGGAGGCATTTGCGATCAGTGAAGCGAACCGATCCTCGACCATGCGCGCCGCGCGCTTCTCCCGCACCAGCGCATCGCTACGCAGGATGACACCTTGGCGCACCATCAGGAGCAAGGTGAGGGCAAATACGACCATGGTCATCATGGCCGCTGGACCACCGATTTCTCCGCGGCTGAAATAGATCAGCACGAGAAGCGCCGTGAGCATTGCAGCGTAAGGCAGCGCACGCGTCACGGTATCGGACGTGTTGGACATGGCCCTGGCCCGGCGCGCCGTAGTGCGCATCTGCTCGCGACCGGCAGCGGCCAGGGGCACATAACATACGACGTACAACACATCCTGCAGATCGCCCGAAACGTAGTAGCCGCCGACTTTGGCGAGCGACCAGAGGATGTCGGCTAGAAACATCGTTGCAAATCCCGTCATGAGCAACAACGGAATCCGGCGCCCTTCCGCGCCTGTCAGCAGCAGGACGCCCAGCATGAGCAGCACGACACAATCGAGACCGGCGTAGGCCTGGCTCAGTCCCTGCTTGAGAGCGTCGACTTCGGTATGCAGCGATGCGGGGCGGATTACCAGGAACCAGAAGAACGTGCCGAAGCCGACCACGAAAATAGTTGCATCCAGGGAGAGTTGGATCCACGGCACTCGGATCGCGGCCGCGCGTATCAGCAGCAGCGCCGCGACCAGCATCGCGGGATAAAACGCGCAGAAAAACAGATCGGCGGGGCCGGGAAACGGATCCACGTCCCGCAGCCAGCTGCTCACGGTGATGACGGTGCCGACCAGGTACAACAGGAGTGCGACCGACAGGGCCGTCCAGGCCCGCCGCAACGGCCGGGACCGGCTACGCCGGGCAGCCGTAAACGCCAGAACCGTCGCCACCAGGTCGGCGGGTGCATCGGACAGGAGTCCAACGAAATGCGTCACCTGTTGGCCGCCGATTCCGGCCAGCATCCAGATGCAGCACATCGTGACGTAGACCACCAGTCCCACGAGGAGCCGGTCTACCCAGCGGGGCGCGACCGCCAGGCGGGACGGTGGCCCGGGTGTTAGGTTCGTGTCCACGGAGAATGTTGCAGTGCGATAGACGGCGCGAGTGTCGTTCCACTATCGTATCGGCCCAGGGGGCTCGAAATCTGAGGCCGGGGTCCAATCCCCGTCCTGCAAATGAGCTCCTGCGTGACACAGTTCTCGTGCGGATTCACTTACACCTGGCGGATGTGACCCATGAAGCGACTTCTCCCGGTACTGGGCGCGGCCATGCTGGTCTGTCCCCTGGGCCTCATCAGCGGCACTGCTGCGGCGCGGACCGACACGGAAAACGCCGCGCTCGTGGCGAAAGTGCTGGCGGACATGCCGGTCATCGACGGGCACAACGATCTGCCCTGGGAAATTCGCGATCGCTTTGCCTCGAATGTCGATGCGGTCGACCTAAAGCAAAATACGTCGCTGCTAGCGCACGCCGCGAACGCACCCGCTGACGAGGCACCCCTCATGACCGATATCCCCCGCCTGCGCGCGGGCGGAGTGGGTGCCCAGTTCTGGTCGGTGTGGGTGCCCGCGGATTCCCGGGACGCTACCGCGGTGCAATTGACGATCGAGCAGATCGACCTGGTCAAGCGGATGGTGGCGCGCTATCCGAGTGATTTCGAGATGGCCTATACCGCGGCCGACATCCTGCGGATCGAGCACACCCACCGCGTTGCCTCGCTGATCGGCATCGAGGGCGGGCATCAGATCAACAACTCGCTGGCGGCCCTGCGCCAGATGTATGAGCTCGGTGCGCGTTACATGACATTGACCCACTCGCTGAATACAGCGTGGGCCGATTCCGCAACCGATGCTCCGGTTCATCATGGCTTGACGGCGTTCGGGCGGGCCGTGGTCGGCGAGATGAACCGCCTGGGAATGCTCGTCGACCTGAGCCATGTCTCGCCACAGACGATGAAGGATGCGCTGGCCGTAACCCAGGCACCGGTGATTTTTTCCCACTCCGGCGCGCGCGGACTCATCGACCATCCGCGTGACGTGCCGGACGATGTGCTGGCGTTGGTTGCGAACAATCACGGCGTGGTGATGGTCAACTTCTTTCCGGGTTATGTTTCCCAGGAACGCGCGCGCTGGGACGCCGAGCTTGCCTCCGAGAAGGCGCGCGAGGCGTCCCCGCCCTTTACGGGACTCTTCATCGGGCAACCTGACCGGGCGGCGGCCGCCATGGCGCAATGGCTCGCGGCCCATCCGAAGCCGCTCGTCACACTCGGCATGGTGGCGGATCACATCGAGTATGTTGCCCGGGTGGCCGGCAAGGATTGTGTGGGATTGGGTTCTGACTTTGACGGCATCCCGGATACACCGGCGGGGCTCGACGGTGTGGACAAGTACCCCGCCCTGCTTAGCGAGCTCGCCCGGCGCGGCTGGAGCCACGATGATCTGGTCAAGGTCACGGGTGGCAACCTGATCCGCGTGATGCGCGAGACCGAGTCGGTCGCCCGGCGTCTGAAGACGACGGCGCCATCGAACGCCACACTCGACATCGACAGGAAGATGGACAGGAAGTCAGCCCAATAGTGCCAGGAAGCAGCTCAATAGCCCGCGAGGGTCGAGCGATTGATATCGGCAATGCGGTGCGCGCCGGTTAACGTCATGGCCACGCGCATTTCGCGGGCAATCAGCTCGAGCAACTGAACGACGCCGGGCTCGCCGCGCGCGGCCAAAGCGAACAGCCACGCGCGCCCAAGTAACACGCCTCTGGCACCCAGCGCCAACATACGAACGACATCCAGGCCGGATCGTATCCCGGAGTCCGCCAACACCGTGAGGCGGTCGCCAACCGCATCCGCGATCGCCGGCAGAGCGCGCGCGCTGGATAACACCCCATCGAGCTGGCGTCCTCCATGGTTGGACACGACTATGCCATCAGCGCCGATGTCGGCAGCGGCGCGCGCATCCTGGGGATCGAGGATACCCTTGATGATGAGGGGCCCTTTCCAGCTGGCGCGAATCCAATCCAGATCTTTCCAGACGATGGAAGGGTCAAAGTTGGAGCCGAGCCATCCCATGTAGTCATTGAGACCGCTCGCCTTACCGAGCACAGGCTCGAGGTTACCGAGCCGGTGCGGACGGCCATTCAGCCCCACGTCCCAGGCCCAACCGGGTTTGCCGATTGCCTGTAGCATTCTGCGCAGCGGCGCTCGAGGACCTGACATGCCTGAATGCGCATCGCGATACCGGGCGCCAGGCACTGGCATATCCACGGTGAATACCAGCGCTTGGACTCCCGCTGCCTGAGCAGTCGCAAGCAGATCGCGCATGAATGCGCGGTCACGGAGTACATAAAGCTGGAACCAGACATGCTCACTGCCGGCGGCCTTCACAACTTCCGCGAGCGAGCAGAGTGACACCGTGGACAGGCAGAACGGAATGCCGACCTTGCGGGCTGCTCGCGCCGCCTGAGTCTCGCCCCGGCGGCGGTACATGCCGGCAATTCCGACAGGTGCCAGCATCACGGGCAATGGCCGCTCGTGTCCAAACAGCGTGGTCTTCAGGTCGGCTGCGCCACCGCCCGTCAGCACCCGCTGCCTAAGGGGCACTTCGGCAAGATCCAGCACATTGCGCAGCAGTGTGTGCTCGCTGTAGGCGCCACCATCAGCGTAGTCGAAAAGGAATCGCGGCAGGCGCCGGCGCGCCGCCTCGCGAAAATCGAGGGTGGACGAAATGATCATGGAGTGACCGGGGCATCCGGGCGGATCAAGCCCGCCGCGCGCAGGTCGGCCCACAATTGCCGCGGCACCGGACACTTGAGGTAATCGGCCGCCTGCCTGACCTGCTCGGGTGTGCCCATCCCCGCGATCACCGTCAGCACCTGGGGATGACTCAAGGGAAACTGCAGGGCCGCGGCCGGCAGCGGCACGGCATGCGCTTCACAAATCTGTTCGATTGCGGCCGCGCGAGCGATGACTTCCTGCGGCGCGGCCGCATAGTTGTAGTTGATCGCGCCTGCTCGCCGCACACCAGTGGCCAGAATGCCGGAGTTGAAAGGACCCCCGACAACCACTCGAACGCCGCGCCGCTCGCACAGCGGGAGGAACGTATCGAGTGCACCCTGCTCCAGAAGTGTGTAGCGGCCCGCAAGGAGCACAACGTCGAAGTCTGCATGTGCGAGCGCTTCTTCGCAGATTTGAGTTTCGTTCACTCCAATCCCGATCGCGCTCACAGCGCCGGATGTACGTAGCTCACTCATGGCGCGGTAGCCACCATTCATGAATTCGGCGAACCGGCGCGGATGATCGTCTCCGTGTGTTACGCGGCCGATGTCGTGAACATACAGTATGTCGATACGCTTGCGCTGCAGGCGCCGAAGGCTTGCTTCGTAGGTGCGCATCACGGAATCGTATGTGTAGTCGAATTCGCTCTCGTACGGCTCCGGGGTGACAAACCCTTGGCGCGGGACCGTGGTATCGACCCCGGTACGGGGCGCAAGCTTGCGCCCCACCTTCGTCGAAACTATCAAGCGCTCTCCCGGATCGAGCTCGCGCAACGCCGTACCGAGTCGCTTCTCGCTCAGTCCGAAACCGTAGTGCGGCGCCGTATCGAAGTAGCAAACCCCGTTCTCGACGGCTGCCCGAGCAGCAGCCTGTGCCACTTCGTCCGCAACGGGTGCATAAAGATTCCCGAGGGCTCCCCCACCGAATCCCAGCGACCCAAAAGTTTCACGATCCAGCGTGAGTTGTTGCATGCGTGCCCCTGAGCTCACTGGGCGGCGACCATGCGCTGCTTCTGCCGGCCGAGCCCCTCGATACCCAACTCTACGACATCGCCCACCCTGAGATAAGTCGGAGGCCGTTGTCCCAGACCCACTCCCGCAGGCGTTCCTGTGCTGATCACATCGCCGGGCATCAGTGTCATGTAGCGACTGATGTAGCTCACGAGATGTGCGACTCCGAAAATCATGTTGGCCGTGTTGCCGTTTTGATAACGATGTCCATTGACCTCGAGCCACATGCCCAGCTTCTGCGGGTCGGGAATCTCATCAGTGGTGACAAGCATCGGGCCGATCGGACCGAATGTATCGCAGCTCTTTCCCTTGACCCATTGACCACCGCGTTCGAGTTGGTACTCGCGCTCCGACACGTCGTTCACGACTAGATATCCGGCCACGTATTCGAGCGCGCGTTCCTCCGGAACAGTGCGCGCAACGTCGCCGATCACGACACCGAGCTCAACCTCCCAGTCCGTCTTCTGGGAGCCCTGCGGGATGATCACATCGTCGTTCGGGCCGCACAGCGCGGTGGTCGCCTTCATGAAGAGAATGGGTTGCTCCGGCAACGCAAGTCCGGACTCTGCGGCATGGTCTTTGAAATTGAGCCCTACACAGATCACTTTACCAACCTGCCCCACCGCCATGCCGATTCGCGACCCCTGCGGCATCAAGGGCAGCGTCGAGATATCCAGGGTACGCAGCCGCTGCAGGCTCTTGCGATTCAGCACGTCGCCCGCAATGTCGGCGACGACGGCCGAAAGATCCCGCAGCTTGCCGTTCCCATCAATGAGTGCCGGGCGCTCTGCGCCAGGAGCACCGACCCGTGTCAGCTTCATGAATGATCCTTGAGGGCACGCGGGCGCGCGCCCAGTAAACCGCGCGCGGCGAGATTTCGCATGAGCGCTGTGATTCCGAAACTCCAGGGTGCGGCCGCATCGCACGTCACCACCGTGTTGATGAGCGCACCCAACTTCTCGGACGAGACCCGCACTACGTCGCCGACCTTGTGTGTAAACCCGCGGCCCGGCTCATCGCGATCCTCGACCGGAGCGAACAGGGTACCCAGGAACAACACGAAGCCGTCCGGATACTGGTGGTCGGCATTCACGGTTTGTGCGACCAGGTCCAGAGGATCGCGGCTGATGTCGCGCATGGTGCTGCGGCCCTCGAGCCGAAAGCCCTCCGGCCCGCTGATTTGCAGCTGCACGACAGCCTCCCGCACGTGATCGAGTGTGAAGTTCCGGTCGAACAGACGGATGAACGGACCGATGGCGCAGGACGCGTTGTTGTCTTTCGCCTTGCCCAGAAGAAGCGCGGAGCGTCCCTCGATATCCCGTAGATTCACATCGTTTCCGAGCGTGGCGCCAGCAACTGTGCCATCCGGGCCAACAACCAGCACGATCTCGGGTTCAGGATTGTTCCAGAGGGAATCCGAGCGGATACCGACCTGTGCGCCCCACCCTACCGATGACAACACGGGTGCCTTGGTAAACACCTCCGCATCCGGACCGATCGCAACTTCCAGATATTGCGACCACAAGCCCTCGGCGATGAGCGCCGCCTTCAGCCTGCCTGCGGCTTCCGATCCCGGCTCGACGCTGAGTGCGTCGACGCCCACGTGGGCAGCCAGGTTCGCGCGGATGTCTTGGGCCAAGGCGAAATTGCCGCGGGCTCTCTCATCGATCACACGCTCGAGCGCGGATACGGCGAACGTCACGCCACTGGCCTTGATGACCTGCAGATCAATCGGGGACAGGAGGCTGAGAGTCATTGTC